>Ga0163144_10002240_pt1 | contig 45058 bp, 50 predicted proteins | sample OliLak19BULKMAT1_FD_123175 | JGI IMG/M metagenome (GOLD analysis project Ga0163144, IMG submission 123175) | Freshwater microbial mat bacterial communities from Lake Vanda, McMurdo Dry Valleys, Antarctica - Oligotrophic Lake LV.19.BULKMAT1 | ecosystem: Environmental > Aquatic > Freshwater >... | reverse complement strand
TGATACGGTATACCCGACCACCTTTTTGCCAGTTGTCGCTCTTGATGATATCGAGAGAGCTTCCATTCCCAAATGTCTTGAGGCCCGGAATGTTTCCTGTTCGTATCTGTTCAAAATATTCCTGAGCCTCGTCATCGAGACGTTCATCCTCCGCAAGAAAAGCGTCTTCTGCCGCGTCTCCTTCTTTTTCTCGCAAGCGACGAATATATTCATCCGTTTGCTTATTCATCTCATTAGCGTCTCCAGCGGCCTTCTGAAAATCTTCAAGGGAATCGAACTGCTCAATATCGGGTAAATCAAAAGTTACCACATAAGTTTTTAAATCGAGGGCGTCATGCAATCGCCCCTTATCAGGACTTGCATCCCGCTCGTATTTTTTTTGATCAGTTGTAGCGAGATCTGCAAGTACTATCTTTAATGCATGATTCAAGTGTCGCAGAATAGAATTTTTCTTGGCTTTATAGTATTCGATAGAGCCATGTCGACCCTCATGCTTTTCCTGTGTTACTACGAATCGATTCGGGAATTCTGGAAAAGCTTTTAGCATAGAGATATCATTCAATTCCTTTTATTTTATCTTATTTTACCTCATAAGAAAACCACCCCATGTATCGGGACGGTTTTGGAAAAATTACAAACGGATATCATTCATCACATCATCAAGTGTTTTCTTCTCTTCTACCGGCTTCGGTGCTTCTGGCATAGCGGCCGGAGTAGACGTAAATGATTCGCGTGGTTCACGAGGTGGACGAAGCGAGCCTTCTGGTTCATTGATTTTCAGATTGACCCTGGCGTTGTTTCTGGCACCGATGACACGGAGCAAGGTACGGAGTGCCTTGGCAGTCATGCCCTCGCGACCAATCACCATACCCATATCCTCGGCATTGACATCAAGCGTGATAAGCACTCCCAACTCATCAATCTTTCTTTCTACTTTCACATCATCAGGATTATCAACGAGCATTTTGACGACGTATTCGATAAAATCTCGATCTTTCATTGCGTTTTCTGTCATAAGACTGCAGACTCACAGATTATATATTTGGTTAGCTCCTTTACTCGCATAGTACTCTTTTTTTTCCAAACTCGCAACATGACTCTCGCCCATAAACTGTCGTGACCTCTGAAAATAGTAACCAGTGATGCCGATCGTCGCAACTGGCGCTAGCCACTCAGGCGCAGAGAGGCCAAAACAGTGTTTCGGAGCAATGCGTAGTTTACTTTTGAAAAGGTGCCTCCTATTCCGTCCATTCAGCTGGTGAGATAAAGGGTCTTTTTTTCCAATCATCCGACTGACGACACAGAAACTGTGATGAAGTTCGTGGATCAATTAGTAACTGTTCAGTAATTTTTTCCATTCGAAGACCCTGTGAACCTTTGATAAGAATCAGGTCGTCAGAACGTGTAATAGTGATGAGTGGCTCGACCGCCGAAAGCGGATCAGGCATCCATAAGAGCTGTTTACGCGCAAATCCCTCCGCGAGTAATGCTTCATGCAAGGAACGCATGTGCTTCCCTACGGTAACAACGATATGCACACCTGAATCCCTGATACTCTCCACGAGAGTCCGGTGCTCTTCATGCGCATCTGGACCAAGCTCGAGCATATCACCGAGCACCGCTATTTTTCTTGGGGCCATAAGGCTCCCCATCACCTCGAGCGCGGCCCGTGTCGATATCGGAGAAGCATTGTAGGTATCATCTAAAAGAATGGTATTGTCCCGACCAGGTAATAGCCGAAGGCGACCAGGAAGCGGCTCAAATGCCTCGAGGGCTGTTACCACATCAACAATGTTCATCTTGAGAGCCAGTGCGACCGAAAGAGCGGCGAGTGCCGCCGGGATGTGATGCTTGGCTACAATCTTTGGTAAGCGGAGTGGAATGGTTGTTCCGTGAAAGTTGACTTTGAGACTGAAGCCCTCGGCCTTCTTAGCCTCACGATGAAGAATAAAATTATCGGCTTGGACGTCAGCCTGAATACCAAAACCGTAGGTAAGTACCTTTGCCTTGGTACGTTCTTTCATCTTGAGAGTACGTTTATCGTCGGCACTGAGAATAGCATAGCCACCTTCAGGGAGAGCCGCAATTATCTCTCCTTTTTCACGAGCAATATTATTGAGAGTTCCAAAGTACGCTAAGTGACTGGCAGAAATCTGAGTTACAATCCCGATGTTAAGGGGGATAAATCGAACAAGGTATGCCATATCCCCTGGCCGATCAATTCCCATCTCAAGCACCAACACTTCTGGATAGCGACTCGGAAAAATCATCAGACGGCACCATTTCAAAAAAACACGGGACCAACGCAGAAGAGAGCTGCCGCCACCTTCGACTCCAATCACAGTGAGTGGAATTCCGATTTCGTTATTATAATTTCCCTCTGTTTTTCCCACCCGAAAACCAGCCGAAAGAGCAAGCGCTACCGCCTCTTTCGTAGAGCTCTTGCCGACTGAGCCAGTGATACCCACGATAATCGGTCGATACTTACGAAGGATCTGACGCGTCATGAAGCGGAGTATTTTTTGTAACACCTGTCTTTTGTTCACTTTCATAGACCTGTCATTTCTTAGCTGTTTCTTCAGTAGGCTTAATCTTGGCGTACTCTAGCAAAAATTTCATGATTTGACCAAAGGTTGGGGCGGCGCTTGATTCGGCCCACTTAACTTTCTTCGGGTTATCAAGTTTCACTAAAACGACAAATTTTGGGTCATTGATCGGCGCATACCCAACAAACGATCCGATACTGACGCCCTCTTCATAGCCCTTGGCTCCAGTTTTAGCCACCTGGGCTGTGCCCGTCTTGCCACCGACGAGATAACCGGGGACATCGGCGCGCTTTCCATGACCATTAACTACGACACTCCGGAGCATTTGCCCCATGAGACGACTCGTTTCTTCGCTTACCACGCGACGCACCTCAACGGGCTTTCGTTGTTCTACTGTCCCATTGGCATGCACCACCTTGTCGATAATATTAGGCTCTAAGAGTCTCCCCCCGTTTGCAAGCGCCGAGTAGGCCGCGACCATCTGAATGGGAGTAGTGGTAATCCCCTGACCGAAAGAAGCTGTATAGAAATTGATGGTGCTCTTGGTATTTCGCAAGTTTTTAAGATTTCCTGCGAGCTCCGCTGGAAGCTTGACGCCGGTCTTTTCGCCAAAACCAAAGCGTTTCAAATACTCACCAAACAAGTCGTTGCCAACTAGCTTTCCTACATACATAACCCCTGTGTTGATGGATTCATCGAGCACTTTGTACATACTGCTCCGGCCGTAGACCTTGTCTTCAGCATTGCGGATAGTGTAGCCTGCTTCGACAACGGCGCCTGGGTCCGTATATTCACTTGTAGGCACTACCTTGCCCTCCTCGATACCAATAGCCATTGTGAGTGGCTTCATGATCGATCCTGGTTCGTAAGCAGAACTCACTCCTTGATTCAAGAACAGGGAATAGTCTTCTACTTGTGCATACTGATTTGGATCAAACTGTGGCGACGAAGCCATAGCCAGGATATTCCCCGTACTTGGATCCATCACAATCGCTGTCGCTCGATCAGCCTCGTAGCGCTCTACTGAGTCTTTGAGGATTTTTTCCGTTTCGTACTGAATCACCCGATCCAGTGTCAGCGTGATACTGTCACCATTTTCGGCTCGGGTTACATCTCGATCAGAGAGTGATATCCAGCGTCCGTTAGCATCTTTTTCTTGCAAGAGAGTCCCTGTCACTCCCCGAAGCTCCTGATCAAGTGAGGCCTCGATACCATAACCTCCGGCCCCACCCTTTTCTCCCAAACTGGCAAAGCCAACTACCTGCGACGCAAGTTCTCCGGCTGGATAGTACCGATACTTTTCTCCACGAAGTAAAATACCGTCGTATGTAAGCTCACGAAGACGACTCACCTCTTCGTCCGTAAGACGTTTTTTTATAACCTCAAAAGGATCATTCGGTAGGTCGAGTTTCGCTTTGATATCATTGGCATCGAGATCGAGGATGCGCGCCAGATCAAGAGCCACCTTTTCCTTTTCGGTGACATCTTTTGGCACCACAAACACCATCTGGTACTCGCGATTGACGGCGAGCGGATAACGATCATCTTCTGCGCCATCATGCATATAGATTTCTCCCCGGTCAGCAGCAAGGAGGAGCGAACTATTGTGCTGACCTTCTGCGAGCGCTACCCATTTTCCGTGAGAGGTTACTTGAAGAAAAAAGAGGCGTGCTATAACAAGCACACCTACCAAGAGAAGACAGAGAAAAAGTATTTTGACTCGCCAGAAGCTACAGAGTCCAGAGAGAGGCTTCTGTTTTTTGGTATTTTTCTGTAAATTGGGAGGATTTCTCATAGCAAGTCTTTTGGACACTTCGAGAGAAGCTCCCTAGCGTAACGCCATCGGCCCAACTGCCTCGACCGGAATGGTTCGAGCAGAAAGTAAAGCAGGTTCTTCAAGATACTTAACATTTTCAAACTTCTGCATCTCAAGCCGATCAATTGAGACTTCTTCGATACGATGAAGTGAGCGAAGGTCAGCTTCCACAATCTTCAGTTCCGCATTTTTCTGAGACAGAGTTGCGATCTCCCTTTCCAAGGTACGCATGTGGTATCCCTGAACCGCATTTTGGTTGACGGTATAGAGATAACAACCACCTGACACAAAGAGCGCCATCATCACCGCTACTACCAAAAGAGAAGTAGAGCCTACTAGTGGGGCTTGAGGTGGCTTTACGTGGGATAACGATACTACATTTTTATGACGACTGCGTGACATAGATTGTATTTTTATTTTTGCTTCTTCACAAGGGACACGGCCCTTTCTTTTACTCTATTTTTTCAGCAATCCGCAGTTTGGCGCTCCGAGCACGAGGATTGCCTGTAGTCTCTTTTTCACTAGCTCTGATCGGTTTCTTCGTAATGAGTCGAACCCTTGCTACTTCCCCACAACAGCAGACTGGAAAATTTGGTGGGCAGATACAGCTTTCGGCACCTCGCTTCAAAAACTGTTTGACCCGCTTGTCTTCACCGGAATGAAAGGTGATAACGGCGAGACGCCCCCCTTGAGACAAAGACGCTACCGCTTCTTCGAGAAAGCGTTCGAGATGAACAAATTCTTGGTTCACGGCGATTCGGAAAGCCTGAAATGTCTTGGTGGCCGGATGCGTCTTCATCGTGCGCCGCTTACTCTTCGGATAGACGGAGATAATGAGATCAGCAAGTTCCCTGGTGGTATTGATCGGCGCTTCTGTTCGCACTCTTTCAATCGCAAGGGCAATACGTTTCGCCTCCTCCTCATCGCCATACTCACGAAGTATGTGGGTAAGCTCTGACACTGACCTATTTTTCACGAGCTCGGCTACCGTCATACCCTGAGACTGGTCGAGCCTCATATCGAGCGGTCCATCCTCTTGAAACGAAAACCCACGCACCCCTGCCTCTATCTGGTCGGAAGAAAATCCGAGGTCGGCGAGTATGGCATCAACTGTATCGATACCAAGCTCTGTGAGCGTACTCTTGAGACTCGAGTAGTTACCCGATACGAGCACCAGATGCCCTGTGCGGAGCGCTTCTCCGAAAAAAGAATCGGACGAGGCACGTTCTTTCATACGGTCGATAGCTTCTCTATCAGTATCAAAAGCAATGACTTTCCCGGGCGCTACTGCCTCGAGCATCATCCGTGTATGCCCACCGCCACCGAGCGTGGCATCCACTACCGTCATTCCATTTGTAAGGTGCAGTCCTTTTTTCACCTCTTCGAGCAGTACTGGGATATGCTTGGTCATAACTTTCTTTTCAACCCTCAAACATTAAAACTTCACGGTAACTTTTGATGTTTGATTTTTGAATCTCCTGTCTCATTACTCTTGCCCCGCCTGCAACGTTATGCGTAACATTGTGGGCAGGCTCATACCTCGTCACTAATAGATTCCCAATTTCCCGAGATCCTCTGCAATCTTGCCGGTGTTTTTTTCTGCCTGACTCTTGTACTTGTTCCACCTGGCTGTATCCCAGATTTCCAAACGGTTGAAAAGTCCGACAATCGTCACATCCTTTTTCAGTCCACCATCGTGTTTCAAATATTCTGGTAAGAGGATGCGTCCCTGGCTATCAAGCTCAACATCGGTGGCACCAGCGAGCATGACACGGATAAAGCTCCGTGTTCCCGCTTCGCCGACTGGTAACGTCCCTAACTTGGTCGCCAATTCTTCCCACACCTTCATCGGATAGACAAACAAACAGTTATCGAGTCCGCGCGTCACCACCACTTTGTTCCCGAGTTCGCCACGAAACTTCGAAGGAAGCGCCAGGCGCTTCTTGGGATCGATCGTGTGTGAGTATTCGCCGATGAACATGATGTTTGTACATTCCAAAACCAAAACTACAAATACCAAACCAAAAAATCAAAATGCGACTAGTAACTTTGGTTTTTGTGTTTTGAAACCTTTGTTTTTCTAGATTCCCCACTTTCACCCACTTTTTTGTATCTAGTCCCCATTTTACGCCACTGCACTTCACCCGTCAACACAAAAGTTATACACCAAAAAAACAGCCAAGATAAGCTGTTTTTTGATATCCTACTCTCCTCGGGAGCTCTATTCTTGCTTTAATCCCCTTTTTTCAACTCGTGTTTTAAAAGGAGTGTAGGACATGGCGACGCCCTTGTCCTCAGCATTTTTAATGAGATTCTGTATTCTCACAGCCAGTTCTTCATCAGAATAACTAGCAGCATTGCGTCTGATCCATGAGTTCCAGCTTTCGTGGTCCATCAAATTTTCAGTCATGACATTTCTCTGCAACGTGTATACCTCGATGAGAGATGCTACTCCCTGCTCAAGACCGGGGTACTTTTGAGCCACCGACGCATTTACGATATTTTGAAAATTTTTCAAAGCCAGATCTTCAAAGTATTCATCACGATATTCACCAGGTGATCTTGATATCCCTCGAAAGGCAGCCAGCAACCGAGCTCGATCATCCTCAGACAGGGCGTTTGATAAAATGATGTTTTCTATACCAGCTTTCAGTTGCATCTGGGGTTCCTGAAATTTCTTAATCATCTCTTCTTCACACGTGTACTCCCAAACTCCTCTCGGATCAACGACTTGGTTCATGGTCTTGGTTTGGCAGGAGATAATAATATCAATGGCACTGGGAGGTGCGACAAAGGATTGCTGCTCGCCCCGATGCATCGATTCCTTCGCCTGAGAATTGGGCTCTAACTCAACTGGGTGGGTATGAGTCAATAAAAGACGATTTTTTATTTGAAGACTCAATTCAAATGGGAGTCGTACCCGATGAGCTTCACCCTCGGCCGTTGCTACCAAAAATTTACCATCTTTGTCTTGTCCTGAAACCATGCCCCATTCATTTTTTTCCTGCCATGCCTTGCGCTGAAAATCAAGCGCAAACGCCAGCTCCTCGTCGGTCAGTTCATATCTGAGTCGCCCCTTCAGGGCTTTCATTTTTTCTCCAGCGATAGCAAGTGGTGAGTGAAGATCAAACACCTCTCCATTTTTCAATTCGCGCTTTTCTGATGTGGCAACAAGCGACTCGGGAGTCGTCATCGGACGATCAGTGCGTGTTTCTTGACCAAGCGCGGGAGTAGCAGTGATCGTCAGCGCCGTCACCACCGGCAAAAGTGCCCGACTGACTGCAGACTGCAATTTTTCTCTGAGAGCGGTCCTTTTTTCAACCCAGTTAGCTGCTCGCAGAGAAAATTGCACCTCAGACTCCGCCACTTTTCTTTGTTCCGCATCTACTCCCAAGCGTAGAGCGATATCATTAGCCATCGCCTCAAGGCTTGGAACAGATTCTTTCTGAAGGCTTTTCAACTGAGCAAACGTCTCGACCAAACTATCATCGGGTTGCTCCCGCAGAGCAGACTTCTCAGGCGCTTGTTCCGTCTCGGCGGGAGCAGGAGTGATATTTTCAGAAGTATCAATCATACGGACAGTTTCTTTTTGATTGCATCCACCTTTTTCTGTTCTAGCGCCTGCACCATATCCGCTTCAAGCTGTTGCCATTCTTTCTTGAGTTCCGCTTCAGCACGCCAAAATTCCTCCACAGCCTGTTTAAGTTCTTGGTGTATTTCATCTACGGGTAAATAATGAGACATAGACTACTTTTTCAACAAAAGATTGTCTGCTTGTAGTAATTTTACCAATAACCGCACTGGGGCGCCAGCTGATCCTTTGGAGAGAAATTCGTCAGGAAGCGTGGTCATACGCGGAGCGATATCAAGGTGTACCCATGGATAGGTATTATCGACGAATTGTTTAAGGAAAACAGCGGCGGTAATGGCGCCACCATAGCGTGTCCGACCCAGGTTGGCCACATCACCAAATGTCCCTTTGATTTCGTCGTCATACTCGTCCCACAGTGGCAGTGGCCACACGTAGTCGCCGCTTTCCTCACCCAGGTGTCTTAACCGAAGTTCCAATTTTTCATCCTCAGTAAAGAGTGCGCTCGCTCGCTCACCAAGAGCGCCCATCGCCGCCCCAGTCAGTGTCGCCACATCGACCACTACTGATGGGTGATAACGCTTCGCATAGTGAAGGGCGTCGGCTAAGATGATCCGGCCTTCGGCGTCAGTATTTAGCACCTCAATAGTTTTTCCCGACATGGAACGAATAATGTCACCTGGACGATAACTCGACCCCGACATCATGTTCTCAACAGCTGGTACTAGCACCACAATATTTTTCTTCAGTTTCAAACGAGCTCCTGCTGTCAGGGCATGGATAACGGCCGCGCCACCAGACATATCCATATTCATCCCGAGGACAGAGTCACTCGGCTTCAAATTGATGCCACCAGTATCAAACGTCACACCCTTACCAATGAGAACTACCGGTGATTGTTTTTTACTGGTCCCGAAGTATTCCATGATAATAAAATACGACTTCGCGTCGGAACCCTTGCCAACTGAAAGAACTCCGCTCATGCCGAGCTTTGTCATTTTTTTTTCGTCGAGCACTCTGACCGTGACCGGGAGACCCTTGACCGAAGCCTTCGCATGGCGAACCAGTATCTCTGGGGTCATCTCGCCACCCGGCATGGTGGCAATATGGCGCGATCGATTGACTTCTTCGCCGATAATTTTCCCTCGAGCTACGGCAGCCCGTACCTCCTTATTATCAGCACTCTGGAAAAACAACGTCTTTATTTTCGGGAATCCATTCTTTGGCGCTGTCAAAAACTCATGAAAAGAAAATTCTGCCATAATAAAGTTCGTGACGAGAAGCTCTCCGAGATCCGCCGGTGTTATTTTCAAATGCGGAAACTGAAACATTTTCCAATCAAGAACGATAGATTCATACTTCTTGGCGAGCGCCTCTCGTACGACTCGCCTGGCGAGAAGCATAAGTTTGCGTCTTGTCATTTCTTTCTGTTCGCCAATGACGAGCACTAGTGTATTTATCCCACCCTCCACTTCCACTACTCCGTCCTTGTCCTCTTTTGCCAAGCGCACACGAAGTGCTCCTTTTCCCTCTTTTTCTCCTGATACTGTTTTGAGAATCATACTTGTTTGCAATACTTATTCATTACCTGTATATCTTTGAAGAAATATGACCGAGAATTTTTTCAGGAGCGTTTGAAAGTCAGCGCGGGCACGGTTTCCGCCAAAGGCGAAAGAATGTGACTTTCAACAGAGTGAGTTTCCACGCCGGGAAAACGAGTGGCTCCTGAAAAGGTTGTTCGGGCGGATTTTCTCCCGAAAATAAAGTGCTCTAGTTCTTACTTAACTCCTTTATATCTTTCAAAACTTCTTCCGCATGTCCGTCCGGTTTCACATTCTCGTACACCTTGGCAACCTTGCCTTCGGGGCTTATGAGAAATGACGTTCGAAGGATACCCGTGTATTCTCGTCTCATGAATTTCTTCTTGGCCCAGACACCATAGAGTTCCACCACTTTCTTTTCCTCGTCAGCAAGTAAAGTGAATGGGAGCTTATACTTAGTCGCGAACTTGGCATGTTTTTTCACTGCATCGACACTGACTCCCAGTACGACGGCTAGAGAACGTTTAAACTTGGGAAAATTATCACGAAATTGGCAGGCCTCGACAGTACAGCCGGGTGTATCGTCCTTTGGATAAAAGTAAAGCACCACCCACCTACCTGCATAATCCTTAAGACTATGCATATTTCCTGCCTGGTCTGGGAGAGTAAAATTTTTTGCCTTTATGCCGAGCTTAGGAAACATATTTTTTTATTAACAAATGAGCAAGTGAGGGTGTATTCTAACACAGAATCTCACTCACATATATTACCCTCTAGAACTTATAACCCAAGTTACTACGAAAAATACTTTCTTCCCGTTAGTCGTTTAGGGAAATATTCTTGCTTGGCCTCTTCGGCATTTTTGAAGTCTGGCGTATACTTGTAGTCTTTGCCGTACTCGAGCTCCCTCATAAGCTTAGTCGGGGCGTTACGCAGATGAAGCGGTACTGGCTCATTTGGATAGGCGTGGACATCATCTTTGGCCTTGCCATACGCCACGTACAAAGCATTCGATTTTTTTGAAAGCGCCAGATAAGCAACCAGTTGAGCTAGATGTACTTCACATTCAGGCATCCCAAGCATATGGCAGGCCTGAAATGCTGCTACAGCTTGCGGAAGTGCGAATGAGTTGGCGATCCCGATATCTTCTGAAGCAAAGCGCACCAAACGCCTCGCTACATAGAGCGGATCTTCACCCGCCTCGAGCATCCGTGCGAGATAATAAAGCGATGCATCGGCGTCACTCCCTCGGAGCGACTTATGGAGGGCCGAGATGATATTATAGTGTTCTTCACCGCCCTTGTCATACAGGAGGTGCGAACGCTTGACTACAGCTTCCACTCCAAGCACATCAATGCGCTCCTGCTTCAAAGCAACGGCTTCTAGAGTATTCAGAGTCATACGAGCATCACCACCAGAAACGCTCGCAATAAAAAAGAGTGCTTCCTTTTCCGCCGTGACCTTTTTTCCGAAGTAGAACTCGCTTTTGAGCAGGACACGCTCCTGCAACTGTACGAGCGTCTTCTCATCATGCTTCTCAAGGACCAACATCCGCGCTCGAGAGAGCAGCGCCGCATTCACTTCAAAGCTTGGGTTTTCTGTCGTGGCCCCAATAAAAATAATCGTCCCCTGTTCGACATGTGGGAGCAAGCTATCCTGCTGCGACTTATTAAAACGATGAATCTCATCTACAAAAAGGAGCGTCTTCTTTCCCTGCCTTGTATTGTCTTCGGCCAAAGCAAAGATTGCACGCAAATCCTTAACACCGCTCCCGACCGCCGATAGCTGACTGAACTCCGCCCGTGTCTTTTCTGCAATAAGGAGTGCGAGCGTCGTTTTTCCACTCCCAGGCGGTCCCCACAAAATAAGTGACGGTACCCGATCAGCTAAGATCGCTTCGGATAAAAATGATCCTGTGCCAAAAATCTTTTCCTGCCCTAAGAAATCTTCCAATCGTTTCGGGCGCATCCGTTCCGCCAGTGGCACGTGTGGTGACATATTAGTGAAGGACAATACCGACTGGACAGTGGTCTGAGCCCAGGACTTCGGGGAGTATAAAAGCATCCTGTACCCGAGACTTGAGAAGAGGACTCAACAGAAAATAATCAATACGCCAGCCCACATTGTGCTCACGGGATTTGGCAAAGTGCGACCACCAAGAGTAGTGGCCATTCCCCTTGTGAAAGAGGCGAAAGGTATCGACAAAGCCAGCGTCTATAAAATTCTTAAATCCCTGTCGCTCTTCATCGGTAAAGCCATGCTTGCCGATATTGCCCTTGGGGTTGGCGAGGTCATCTTCGGTATGAGCGACATTTAAGTCTCCGCAGAAAATCACCGGCTTCTTTTTTTCTAGCTCTTGGCAATGTGCCAAAAAAACTGGGTCCCACTGTTTGGCTCTGAGCGGCACACGACTCAGGTCTTCCTTGGCATTTGGCGTATAGACCGTTACTAGATAAAAGTCTTTAAATTCGGCACTGATGACTCGTCCTTCAGTGGTTGGGTCGCCATAGGCATCTGGAGTGACCTGAAAACGCTTGATCAGTTTTTGGGAAAAACCATTCTGTACCGAGAGCGGCTCGGTCTTGGTAAAAATCGCTGTCCCAGAGTAGCCCTTGCGTTCAGCTGCATGCCAATATTCTTTATATTCTGGCAGATCGATTTCTGCTTGCCCCTGCATGGCTTTGGTTTCTTGCAGACAGAGGATATCGGGCTGATACTTTTCAATAAACGGCAAAAACAGTCCTTTATTATGGACCGCTCGAATCCCGTTGACATTCCAGGAAAATATTTTTGTTGGTTTCTTCATATCAATATCAATTGTCGCCCCTTTGTTGTTTACTCTTCTTACATACTAGCAAGGAGGGACGAAAAAGTAAAAGGCCACCTGCTCGAAAGCATGGTGGCCGGGGATGGCGAGGACGCTGCCTCACCAGTCACAAGAACGGGATGTACTGGTCAACGGCAATTGCCAGAAGAACGACAGCCACTGCCAGGTAGCCGGTAAACCACCACACGATGGTAGGCCCCTTCTTCGGCGATGGCGGGATGTCATCCATCCTACGCCAATGGAGAAAGGGCGTGCGTTGGTACATCATCAATGCTTCCCCCTACCAGAGAATAAACGCCGGAGAAAGGGGAATGGAAGAAGAGAATCGGTCCGACTGGCAATCCAGTCCCGACGAATCAATGGCCATAAGTCGTCTGCAAGCAAGATAACGAAGACGACTGCAGAGGCCGCCAACACCTGCCACCAGGAGAATTCATGACTCATGGGACCTCCTAAAAGTACAGTTGATGAAACGAACTGGTGAGTCGTCACAAAAAATTGAGTCTTCGTAACGGTAAATTTATTATACACCCAAAGGTAGCTCTTGTCAATGGGTAAAGTGTTAATTTCCCTTATTTAGAGCCTTTTTATGTTTTTTTCCCTTATAAGAAATGGCGTCCAGCTCAGCAAAGCGATGCTTCTTTTCGACGATTGAGATATCATCAACCATGCCTTTGGTCGCGCTCGTGCCGGGCCTCGGTGAATACCAGGCAATGAAGGTTTTGGAAAATCCTACGCGTTTCACCAGATCAATTGAATCTTCAAAATCAGCACGGCTTTCACCTGGAAACCCCACGATGATATCGGTCGTAAAAGAGATATCCGGAATTTTATTTAAAATGCGATCAATGAGCGCCAAGTACTCGTCTCTCGTGTACCAGCGATTCATCTTTTTCAAAATGACATCACTCCCCGACTGGACTGGCAGATGAAGTGTCCGATCGACAGCAGGATAGCGCGCCATGACATCAATCAGTTCGTCGGAAAAATCCCAAGGGTTAGAAGAAATGAAACTCACTTTTTGTAACCCAGGAAGAGCGGCGACTGCCTCGAGTAGAAACGGAAACAAGGTCGGGATACGATGACGACCCAAGTGCTTGACCATCACAGGTGTGACTTTCTTGCCGTCAGGAAGGACATAGGCCTCACCCTCTTTGAGTTTATCCTGCAAAAAATCCGCTCCGTAGGAGTTGACGTTTTGACCAAGAAGGGTGATCTCTTGGTATCCATCTGCCACGACGCGTTTCGCTTCTTCCAAAATATCAAAGAAGTTCCGCGAGCGTTCCTTACCTCGGGAAAACGGCACGATACAAAAAGCACAATAATTGTTGCAGCCATTAGAAATCACGATAGAGGCCATGCTGCCTTTGGCGCGCACTGGCGCATGCTCAAAACCCACTTCTTCTAGTGGCAGAAACTCAGCCTCTGGCAAGCGTCGCCTCAGTCGCTTCATCAGTTTGCCTGAAGGTTCACGAGATGCTGCGCCGATCAGGCACCCTGTCACGACGATGCGCGGCGTCTTTTCACCGAGCCGTTCACTGAGGCTCCGTACCAGACCGTACACCCGTTCCTCGGCCTTGTCCCTGATAACACAGGTATTCATGACCAAGATATCAGCCTCTTCCATGACCAAGGCCGGTGCAAAGCCACGCGAACGATAAAAGCTTTCAATCCGCTCTGAATCAGCCACATTTTGCTGGCAACCAAATGTTTTGAGAAAAAAGGTTTCTGGCATAACTAGGCGGTCATATTTTTTTCGACAATGAGCTGGCCGCAGGCGGCGGCGATATCATCCCCCATAGTGCGACGCCTGGTCACAATCACCCCCGCTTCTTCCAATTGCTTCTGAAAACGCTCGAAATCTCCTGGGAGACTGTCATGATACACGGAACCAGTAAAGTTGTAAGGGATGAGATTGATACGCACCTTCCCAACCCGTCTCGCAAAATGAATGAGCGCTTCGGCATGGTGAGCAGTGTCGTTTATGTCGCCTAGCATCACATACTCGAAAGTAAGGTGCCGACGCCTACTTTCAAACTTCGCAAAATAATCCTCTGTCCATTGAACGAGGCCCTCGAGAAAGCTATCGTACGAGCTTGGCATCATTTCTTTACGTGTCTTTGGGTCCGCACTATGTAGCGACACCGCCAAACGTACAGCTGGCCACAGTGGATCATCGAGACACTTCCGAAGCATCGGAAGGAGTCCGACAGTTGAGACAGTAATCCTCGTCATGCCGATATCGGTATAAGCGAGGAGGAGGCGAAGCGACTCCTTGACATGATCATAGTTTGCGAGTGGCTCCCCCATACCCATGAACACGACATTTGAAATGCGAGCTCCTTCAAAAAACTTTTCCTTATTTTTTTTAATATAGATATTCCAAAACCGTACCTGATCCACGATTTCATCGGCAGTTAAGTTGCGAGTAAAGCCCATCGTTCCGGTGGCACAAAACGTACAGGCCATAGCACAGCCCACTTGCGAAGACACGCAGACCGTAAAGGCGCCTCGGGCGTTTTTCATAAGTACCGTCTCGACCCGTTTACCTCCTGCGACTTCTACCACGCCCTTATAGGTATCTTTTTTTGCACTTTCAAGAATCTGTACTTCTTTGACAGCGAGCCACGAGAGTTTCTCCGAAAGCACCTCTCTCATGGTCAGAGGCATATTGGAAATCTCCTCAAAGCTTTCAATGAGCGAAGAAAAGAGCGCTTCTTCCATCTGGGTCAACCGAAAGCTCGGGGCATCTGGGAAAAGCGTTTGAAATTGTTCTTTTCGGGAAAGTGGTATCATATCACAATACTCTACCCCAAAAAAGATGTCATGTCAATCCGAAAAAAATGAGCGCACCAATCAAAACGGCCGACCAGTAAAGATGTCACGAGAAAGGGTCGGCAACTGATCAAGGCGCTCTTTTCGTTCTTCTAGGCTTTTCACAAGAAGGTGAAATTCCTTTTCCTGAAAGACTGTTTCCTTGAAAGTCTTCTCAATAAATGTCTTCTTCTCCTCAGCTGACCACCCGTGACGATACAGGGTGTCGTACCAGAAATATCCGCCAAAGCCAAGCACGATGAGGAACCCTGCAAAAAACATGCTCTTATAGTGCTGATACCAAAAAAACATCAGGCTCCTGAGAGAAAATATTTTTCCAAATTTTTTGAGAGAAACACGCACCATACTTATTTGCTTTTAAGGTAAACAAGGGTATCAAACGACGCTTCAAGAGTACCGGGGTAGACTTCTTCTGATTGATCAGTGGTCACGCTTGCGCCTTCGTCCCCAGCAAAGATGAGAAAGGGGTTGCGACCAGGACTAGGCCGTACAACGCCACCCTCTTCCGCTTCTCTTTCTTTTATTGACATACCGATCACATCAATACCAAGGGAGAGAGACTCCATCTTGTGAAGAAAAGAAACAATGGTGCGGTACTCTCCCTTGACGACTACCTCTACATGGAGAAACCGGTTAAATGGTACCGTATCGAGGATAGTGGTGGCCTCATTTATTTTTTTTGTATCACTAGAAGACTCCTCTTCACTTTTTTTCACGACCGCTTTGCTTGGTTTTTTCTCTTCGATAATGTCAGTGTTCTTCGCTCGAATAGTGACGTGGGTGCCAGTTTCTTGAGCCAACTTCTCGAGCGTCTGCACAAAATCAACAATGCGTTCTTCGGAGAGAAGAATAGCGAGCACCTCCTTGTTCTCAGTAATGCTCTGAAATTGTTTCTCAAGCTCAGGGAGTCTCTCTATCTGTCGCTCGCGGTTCTCACGAGTTGCATAGTACTCTTGGATAGCATCAGCCTTTTCTATGATCAGGGCATGAAACAATCGTATACCAAACCAACCAATAACCGCCATAGATGCGAGCAAAATAAGCGTGAGCATGAGCGGGGAAAACTTTCTGGAATGCATATGTAGGTCTGTCATAGCGTTTTTCTTCGAAGACAATCGGGCTTTATCTGAAAATCAACTTGAAAATCAATATCTTTCTGCGTAAAGAGATTCTGGATAGGAATAGAAACATCAGAAAGACACCGACCTTCGGCTTTGAGCTCTTCATCAAAGAGGAGGAGCGTTTCCCTGGTGGAAGCTCTCCCAAAAAGAGACACAGTATACTCTTTTGTCGTCACTCGACTAACGACAATCCCATTCGGCACCAAAGGATCTATGAGGCGAAAGACTTCCGAAAAATAGAGATGGGAACGATCTATTGCCCCAATCACCGCTACAGATTGATTTGTTTCCTTGAACTCATTTTCAAACGTAGCCAATGTTCCGGATCCGCTTTCCGACACAGTATTGGTTTGTGTCGTTATGGCGTCGAGACTTTTGAGCTCGAAATTGAGGATGAGGTACAGACTCACCAGAATCACTAAGTAGAAAACTTCAAGAAGGAAAAGAAGGAAAAGTTGCCAGAGCAGAAAACGTGAACGGAGACGCGCCTGGAGAGCGTCTTTTTTTTCTTCTGGCAGTAAATTAAGCAAAGTCTTCATACTCATCTAAACCTCTTAAAGCCATACCAATAGCGGTAGAATACTGTACTGAATGTTTCCTATCGATAAGCGGGATCTCTCGCCCAAGCTTGATATTGACCCACGGATTCCCAAACTCCACTGATCGACCAAGGCGCTTGGCGAGATACGGCAGAAAACCATTCATGTTTGATCCGCCACCACAAAGCACAATGGCATCAACTTTCGAAGAATACTTGAGGTTGTTGAGATAAAAATCGATAGACTTCTCAATTTCGCTTGCCATACTCTCGAGGACTGGTTCGGCTGCCTGAAAAACCGGGCTCTTCATGACAAGAGAGCCGAGCCCATGCTTGAGCTTTATTGACTCAGCCTCATCGAAAGAGATACGGAGTGACTTGGATATAGCTTCAGTAATCATCTGTGATGACAACGGTACACTCGAAGTAAAGCACGGGGTACTTCCAATAGCGATAAGAAAGCTTGTTCGTCTATCTCCGATATCAACAATGAGCGTCGTCGTGTTTTCATTTTTTTCTGGAAGGAGGCTCCGTGCTTGAGCGATAGATTCGGTTTCAAGTCCAACCACCTCAAGTCCAGCGCTTTCTAGCACCTCCGTAAACTGATCGACGACACTCCGAGCCACCGCTACCACGAGCACACTTATTTTCCCTTTTTCTCCTGTCAAATTGAGATCAAGAATTTGCCAATCATAATAGACCTGATCAAGCGTGAGCGGTATATTGGCCTCGATTTCCCACTTTATTGCCTCTTTTACTTCGTGTGGCTCCATCTTAGGGAGAGCGATGATCCGAAGAAACGCTTTCGTTTCAGGAAGTGAGCAGATAACCTTGCGCGTTGTAATTCTTTTTGGACCAGCCTTGAAAAGGAGGCTCTCCACTGCCATCTTCACTGCCTCTGGATTGAGTATCTCACCATCGACTACATTACCAAGCGGCAAAGGAACAGAACCGAAACTCAAAACTGAATCATGGTCACCGGAACGGTCAAGCCAGACAGCCTTAAGCGAGAGATCGCTCAGGTCGAGACCAAACGAACTCGGGAAGAGATCGAATATTTTTTTTCGGAGAATACTCATTCAATCTATTTTGTATTGGTGTTTTTTCTATGATACCACATTTTTTTACTCTTCTTGCCACAAGTCCATCTCATACTGAGTCCCCGTCGGGAAATATGGTGGCGGATAGTAGAGAAGATTGTTGTCATAGTAGAGATTGCGGGTGATATAGCCCCAATTCTGAGAGCCGTTGGTCCAGGCAAAGCCATAGCGCTGATTGGTGGCAATAGCCCCGTAGACCGTAATAGAATTTCGGATATCTGAAGTACCGTAGTTGGCACGGCCGACACGACCCTGTTGAGCGAGAAGCGCAGCATCAATCCGGAGATTCGTGTCACTCGTTCTTGGTATGCTCACATTGGCTTGTCCTATAATACCAATAATATCAGGGTTCGTACTGACGTAGTTGGTGTACAAAATATCGTTTGGTATGTAAACCGAAGGCGCTGATCCTCCTACTAGATCTGCGGCCACAACCGTTACTTTCTTGCTGTTTACCTGGCCCTCCAGCCAGAGGTTGTCTTCAACAAAAATAACACCATTATTCGGGATCTGATAGTTCTGAAGGCACTGGCCAGAGCAAGAATTACAGGTATTCACCCCCGATGTTCTTCGATAACCAGCGCTCGTCGCAATATCATGTGTGGGTGTCGCTCCGGTTAAACTTGCAGACGCAACTTGACACGTATCAAAGGTTCCATCAGTTCTCAGGATAATTCTCCGACCAACGTCGCTTGTGAGATTAGCAAAGTAGCGACTATTGTCCGTACCTGCTTGAGCAGCCGCTTTCATAGTACTGAGGTCGCCTAAAACACCATTGAAATCAACGGTGACTTCGGGGAAAGACCTCCCAACCTCAAATACGGTTGGCCGAGCAGGTACAGCTGCTGGTGGGAGTGGGTCAGGAGGAGTCACATGAGTATGGACTGCAAACTCGTCGCCGCCACTGTGATCAGGATCATTGTACTGACTGAGTGAGCTCGTAACAATGTTATGAGCCACGCCATCGAAACGGATACCGTTATTTGAGTGGATCTTGCCAAACACTTCTGTGCCTGCGCCAAAACGCATAACATCATTGGCTAAAACAGCACTTTCGCTCCAAGATGGTCTCCGAAGACGCACCGTAATAATGCGTTTGGCATCGGGGTACCGGTAGGTAGCCCCAGTCGCCTGTACCGTGATGATTGTGGAGCCAGACGCAGGTGGAGTCACCAAAAGACTATACGTACCGACTGCCCCCCCGCCCGGATCATAATAGACGGCCGCATAGGGAGTTCCGACGCCATACGGGCTCCCCGTTGCCCAAAAGTCTGCTACCTGTTGAGCGGTACGCCCCTCTACTTGGTGAGCCAGATACCAGCGATAGAAGTGAATCCCAGACTCAGCAATCTGAAACGCTTGTTCACCAGCATGAACCTGAAGCGCATACTTGGTTTGTGAGGCAATAAAAGTAATAATTGAGGTCATGATGATAGACACCATAAACATTATGACGAGTCCGTAAGCGAGAACTGATCCTCGCGGTGACTTTTTGATACTCATACTATTCATGCGTATTTAAGTTACGTAAATTGACAAACGATTCGATATTGATATTGTCTGGAGCCGTCACTGGGTTGATATTAACAAAGAGTTTGACACGAATCATCTGCACCACGCCAATATTCGCTGGCGTCGCCAGAGGGTTGTTCACGGTGTCGGTCGGATAATCATCATTATAGTAATAAAAAATCGGATCAGTACTCGCATTGACGACATAATTTGTCACGACCGAAACCGTCTGGTCAGTGGTTGGATAAGTCACAGGGTTCGTGGGAAGCGGATTACTCACTCCCATCCTCAGTTGGTCTGTAGCGAGATCGAGAAAATAATGGACTTTTTCCACAACACCATCGTCATCCACATCGGCATAGAAGACCATATCGAAATCATCACCGGATTCCAAGGGATAGTCGCCATTATCAGCCTGCTGTATACCTCGGAGCTGGATAACTATTTTGTTGGTTGCGCGTGAAGCAGCTGCTGATGCCATACCTTCTTCGAGAATAAACTTGTTCGTGCTCCAGGTTTTAAGAAAAAGGTACGTAAAGCCTTGCATAGCAAGAGTAACGATAGCAATAGCCATCATCATTTCGATGAGCGTCATTCCGCGCAGGGTCTTTTTCTGAAAAATCTTCATATTCAATTTGCAGTCAGTGGGATTGTTTTTGTCTCGAGTGCCCCACTTACACTGACACTGTCCGTATCAGTCACGTACCCAGAAAGGGACACTTCGATAGCGTATGTCTCAGGCACAAGCGCAGGAAGCGCTGTTGGGAAATAGGCTATCCCATACTGATCAGTGACTACAGTGGTGTCATAAGAAATGACGCTACTTGTAAGTTTCACGCTCGCTCCAGCCAGTGCCGTGCCAGTAGTATTGGTTACGACAACTTTCACCGAACCGATATTCTTATCAAAAAAAATCGCGGTGACCGGAGTAGCTATCCCAGCGAAAGCCGTGAATTGATTCACGATCGTTCCTTCAGGAGCAAGCTTCCAAAACTCATAGTTGGCATCTGACGCCGTCACATTGTATTGACCGACACTTTCACCAGGGAAACTAACGCTACCGCTACTCCCAGTATTGCCAGCTTGGTTGAATCCATAGACAGGAGCCAAAGTCACGGGCGCTGCCCCAAGGAGTCGTCCGCCTTTGAGAGAGTACACAATATTTGGAATCGAGTTTCGGAGAGCGTCTTTCGTATCGAACGTAATATCGGAAGACTGATCAATGACGAGTGTCTTTTGGTTGAGCGCTCCGGCCACCACGGAAGCATGGGTATCGATCGGGGTGTAGGCACTCGTCGGATAGGGTGGATATGTAGTAACCCCATAGTAACCATTTTTTGAGGCGACAATAGTATAGGCTTCGGTACCAGCTGGCGCACCAGGAAGCGTGAGGTTACCTGTCGAGTCTGTCACTCCAGTGGTATTGATCGAGGCAGCACTATTTATGATCTGGACAGAAACACTGGGGATACCGCTCCCTGTGCCATCGAGAATATTGATCGTGAGTACACCACCACCACCTGACGTTTCGACTCCTTTGGGAGAAAAGTTTCCAAAGATAGTCACTGTCTGATCTGTGCCGAGGTTCCCCCACGACACGGTCACGCGAGCGCGCTTGTAATCGGTAGGGATAGTATCGGTCCCAAGAGCGGCCGTGCCATCAAAGGCGTCATCGACATACTGAACAAATGTATAGACCTCATACTTGGTTGTGTTAACACTGATAGTTTCATTTTCGACGAGATCGCCACTAGGAATACCTGTGGTCGTACCGATGGCGTCATAGTCGAGACTCCGCATGATTTCCATCTTCTGATTGGCGAGCGCAGTCGCTCCGAGACGGTTTTTGGATTCAATAATGAGCCTTGTTCCAGTCGTATAGGTCTGAAAAAAGATCATGCTGATAAGCGAGAAAAGAAACAAAAGTACCAGCGACTCGATAAGCGTAAACCCCCGTGAAGAAGAAGGGAGAAACGAAATTGAAGGAAAGGTTTTCATTTCTATTTGATATTTTCGAGAACACTATACATCGGCTGAAGCATGGCCACTGCAAAAAACCCGACACCGCTACCGATGAAAAGCATGAGGATTGGCTCAATAATCGAAGACATATTTTTGGTGATTTGGGAGACTTCTTCTTCGTAAAACTCAGCCAAGCGTCCGAGGACTGTCTCGGTTTTACCCGTTTCTTCGCCGACGGAAAGGATCTGGGACACCAGGAGCGGAAAGATGCGTTCGTACTTACCGATAACGACTGAGAGGTTCACTCCTTTTTGGACCTCGCCGATAGCTTCGTTTAATACATCTTTGTAGTAGACATTCGACAGAGTTTTCGACACAATGGTAAGACCATTTACTACCGAGATACCGCTTTTAAGGAGAGAGCTATAGATACGCGCAAAGCGTGCGCAATTTACTTTGACGATAATATTTCCGATGATCGGCAAATGAAGAAACGTGTAATCAAAAAATCTCTTGCCAGTTGTTGTTCCTGCAAACATCTTGATCGAAACCACGACCACGACCGTTATCCCGATACTCAAGAAAGCGTGATTCCGGAGAAAATCACTTAACGCCATGATCGCCTGAGTCGTCGCAGGCAGTTCGACATCCATATCCTTAAAAACGCTTGTGATCTTGGGAAGGATGTAGACCAGCATGAGAATACCAATACCAATCATAGCGAACACAATGACAGCAGGATAGATAAGCGCTCCTCGCACTTTGGATAAGAGATCGTTCTCCTTTTCAAGTTGAAGTGCCAAGATGTCGAGTACCTGTTCGAGGTTTCCACTCACCTCTCCCACGTAGACCATGTTCACAAACAGTTCATTGAAAACAGTTGGGTATTTGGCGAGCCCCTCAGACAACGTCTTCCCAGACTGGAGGTCATCATTCACTGTTCTCAAGATTTTCTGAAACGTCTTGTTTTTGGTCTGCAAAGCCAAATTGTCGATTGCGCGTGAAAGCGTCAGGCCAGAAGATACCATAACCGAAAGGTTTCTGGTAAAGGTCATTTTTTCCTTAAGCGGAACCCGTTTGAAGCGATCAAAAAACTTAACACTGAGCTTCGATTCGGTTTCTTCTGCTCGAAAAGAAGTGAGGAGGAGTCCTTCGGCACGCAAATCCTGAGCGAGCGACTTTTCGTCTTCCGCTTCTATTTCTCCGCCTGAAGTCTCGCCGGTTGTGGAGTTTTTGGCAGTATAAAAAAATTTCGGCATTTCGATTGTATGTTGAGGTCTGTTTTTGTTGCTTGACTACCGACACTAGTATACCACACTCCTAGACGCGGAGACGCTCCTTGAACTTTTGAAAGACTCGTGGTCCGCGAGGTGAAGGAAGAAATACCAGTGCCTGGTCAGTGGCTTCGATGAGACTCCCTTCCAGGTGAGTTTTGGGGTTCCTCGCAATCTTTTTTTTCTGCCAGGTGCCGAGAAAACGATCCCCATCGATACCATCCAAGAGTCGCTCCAAAAAAGCTTGTATCCGCTTGGCAAACGTGGTTTCTCGAACGAGCCAAAGGCTCGGGAGAAGCGTTAAGGTAAAATTGGGTTTATATCCTTTGATCCAGCGATTTTTGAGTTCAAAGATTTGAAAAAGCGGAAAAGAAAGCATCGGTATCAGAAAGCGGTATTCATGAGCGGAGTAGAGATCTTTTGAAGCAATTTCCAAGTTATCATCAGTCACAAAGTAATTGAGGCAGGCCCGATTACTCACCTTTTCTCCATGTCGACGTTTTCCAATCACGTGAAGAAAAAGCGTGAGGACTGTGCGCCCAATCCAGATTTTACCAGAGCAAAGCACGACAAACATATCCCAATCACTTCCCTTGGCCCCATGCTTCATGGACAAACTCCCTGTTGCTCCAATCATCCGCACATACGGAACAAAAGCCAAGATACGAGCCAGGCGTCGCATACCTTTCAGCTTCTGTACCGACAATTTCTCGCGCTGTATACGTGAAGCTATCAGTCCCGTGCGTCCCGGTAAGAAATAAAAGCCCTGGTGCTCTTCGATTTTACCTACAAACTGATCTGACTGAAGAAAAGAAGTGACCGCTCCAAGCGACGAGGGAATCGTCGGTACCGTCACCTCCCGGTCATGCTCGATCAAGTGTTTCCATACTTCAAAAGCCGTCAAGGGATAATCCATGACGTCATAATACGTAACCGTCGCTATGATATTTTTACTGAGCTGGTAACTCATATTCAGAACATATCATCTCGCACCAAACGCCACTACGAATTCGATGACGTAGCGTTACAGGTATTTGGCTGTGAAACTCCGCTTACAGGATTTCAATTTCTCGGGTGTGCCAGCAAAGACGAGCTCGCCACCCTTTTCACCTCCATCGGGCCCGAGTTCAATCACCCAGTCAGCCGACTTGATAACATCAATGTTGTGTTCAACGACCAGGACAGTATTGCCTTTATCGACGAGCGCTTCGAGGACTTCCAGTAAACACCTGACATCTTCAAAGTGGAGCCCAATGGTTGGCTCATCCAGGATATAGAGAGTTTTTCCGGTTGATTTTCGAGCGAGCTCGGTCGCAAGCTTGATACGCTGAGCTTCACCGCCGGAGAGATTGGTCGCACTCTGTCCCAAAACCAAGTACCCGAGACCAACTTCTTCAAGCACCCGCAGCTTTTCTTCAATCATCGCTTGATCCAAGAAAAAGTGTCTCGCCTCAGTAACCGTCATTCGAAGAACACTTGCAATATTTTCCCCGCGATACTCAATTGCCAGTGTTTTGATATTGTACCGTGTCCCCTGACATACTTCGCAGGGTACATAGACATCAGGAAGCAAATACATTTCGATTTTCTTGAGTCCCCCACCCTGACAGGTTTCACAGCGCCCTCCACGCATGTTGAAACTAAAATGACTCGCTGAGTATTTCTCGCGTTCGGCTTCGGCGGTAGCGGCAAAGAGGTCGCGAATAAGACTGAAAACGCCCGTGTAGGTAGCGGCATTCGAACGCGGGGTACGGCCGATCGCGTCTTGCGTCACTGTTATTACCTTATCGATATTAGCCAGACCGTTTATTTTCTTGTGAGCGCCCGGGGTGGCTTTGGCGTGGTAGAAATGCTTGGAGAGTGCTCGCGATAAAATACCGTGAACAAGAGTTGATTTTCCAGAACCAGAGACGCCTGAGACGGCAACGAGCATCCCAAGCGGGATCTTGACATCGACATTTTGCAAGTTGTGTTCTGTCGCCCCGGTAATTTCGATACAATCTTGAGAGAGGGGGCGCCGTTCGCTTTTCTGCGACACCTGACGCTTGCCTGACAAGTACTCGCCGGTCAAAAGCTTGGAGCGAAGCAGCTTGTCTGGAGTCCCGGCAAAGATAACCTCACCACCAAGCGTACCCGCACCCGGACCCATGTCAATAATATAGTCGGCGCGCTTCATGATGGTGACGTCGTGCTCTACCACAACGAGGGAATTATTAGCGCCGCGCAGGTCTTCGAGAGCACGGATCAGTTTTTCTGTATCACGACTATGGAGCCCGACCGAAGGTTCATCCAAAACATAGATGATTCCGGAAAGTCCCGACTTCATCTGGACCGACAGGCGAATACGTTGGGCCTCTCCGCCAGAAAGCGTGTCAGCACCGCGACAAAGCTCGAGGTAGCCGAGACCCACTTTTTCAACTGCCAAGAGACGTGTCTCTATTTCTCGGAAAAGAGGTTCGATCAGGGTTTTCTCACCACTCGTCATGAGCGTTACCCGTAGCGGTTTGAGGGTTTCCAAGAAATTTTCAGTACTCAGTCGCACCAGATCATCGATAGAGTGACCGCCAAGCCTGACTGCGAGACTCGACTGTTTGAGACGCTTCCCGAGACATTCTGGACAGAGACTACTCGTCATATAGGCTTCAATTTCGGCGCGTAGGTGATCAGACTTGGTCTCTTTGTACTTTTGCTCGAGGAGTGCAATCACTCCTAAAAAGCGATTTTCTCGCTCTCTTTTTTCGCCAAAGAGAATTGTTTGAAAATGTTTGGCAGAAAGTTTTTTTAAGGGGGTATCGAGTGAGAACTTCTCTCGCTTGGCACATTCACGGAGGAGCTGCATGGGACCAGAACCACCACCACTCCGGTCACTATTCATCTTGCTCCAGGGACGGATAGCTCCTTCAGCAAGAGAGAGGCTTTTATTGGGAATAACAAGACTTGGATCAAATTCCAAAGTCACTCCAAGACCGGAACACTTGGGACAGGCTCCTTCTGGATTGTTGAACGAAAAATGACTTGGTGTGAATTCCGGGAGGTGCACATCGCAGGTTTCGCAACGATACTCGGCATTGTACACGTGTTCTTCACCCATGCCGTTCAAGCGGAGAATAAACGTACCCTGACCGATGCGAAAGGCAGTTTGGATATCATCTAAGATACGCTCTTTATCAGGACGGACCTGTTGACACACGAGACGATCGATTGCAACACCGATTAGAGAGCTCTCTTCTGAAGAGGCCTGCTCGAGCGCTTCAGCTATCGATACTACTTCACCTCGAAAACGCACGCGCACATAGCCCCATGTGTTGACAAGGTTGAGCGCTTCTTTTTCAGTCTTTCCGGCGAGCTGAGCACTTTCGGCAATAAAGACAATCGGCACGCCATCGGGGATCACAAGTATTTCATCTAAAATTTCACGCACACTTTTTCTCGTCAGTACCTTGCCACAGGTCGGACAGTGCGGGACCCCGAGCTTGGCATAGAGAATACGAAGGTAATCGTAGACCTCTGTCATGGTACCGACAGTCGAGCGAGGGCTCCGCGACACGCTCTTCTGGTCGATTGAGATAGCTGGAGAAAGATTTCGTATAGCGTCGACATCAGGCTTGTCGAAACCATCAAGAAAATTTCTGGCGTACGAAGAGAGTGATTCGACATAGCGACGATTAGCTTCGGCAAACAGAGTATCAAAAGCAAGCGACGACTTACCAGAGCCAGATAACCCAGTAATGACAACCAGAGCATCACGGGGAATATCAACATTGATATTTTTCAAATTGTTGACGCGCGCTCCACGAACCTCGATGACAGATTTTTTCGCTCCCATAAAGTGTGATAGGTGAGAAAAAAGATACAATTGTTTCCCATCCTATCAGCTTTTTCGACGTCTGTCAAAGCATCCCCTCTCAGCCCTTTTTTTCATTTCTTTATTGTCAGGGTTTTCGTATTCAGTTGGCAAGCCTTACCCTATCATACCTCGTACCATGAGAAACGTACTCTATTTCCCCAAAAAATCCTTCCGCAAGCGTTTGCGGTGAAACGTAAGGGCAAAGCGATGCGCTTCACTATTCACGAGAAGAATTTCTTTTTCAAAGCGGACTATGAGTGACTCGGGTCCAATCAGCCGATTAGCCTGGTGGCGAGCATCCTTAACGACACCGACCACGGGCAACGTAACCCGAGCTTCCTCGAGTACGCGGAGGGCAACTTCATACTGGTTTTTGGCACCATCGACAACGAGGATTTCCGGGAGTGGCCACTCGTGGTGCTTGAGACGACGGAGCAAGATCTCTTCCAGGGCCGAGAGGTCATTGCCGCCATGGTCTCCTTTCAGTTTGAATTGCCGATATTCTTGCTTGTTTGGTCGACTTTCTTCTACGACCGTCATCACGCCGACACTCGCTTTGCCTCCGAGGTGAGCAACATCATACGCCTCGATACGATGAGCATGCCTTTCTCGAAGATCGTCTTTGATAAGCGCCATGTCATTTATATGCTCCAGACTAAAGAGCGTCCGCTTGATCGCTCCAGCCCGTTCAAACTCGAGCTTACTACCTGCTTCTTTCATTTCACGCTTGAGCTTTTTGACGATATCGTTTTTGTGACCCTCAAAGAAGAGGCGAATATGATTGATCGTCTTTGCGTACTCTTTGGCTGAAACCGCACCTATACAAACTCCAGGACACAGTCCGAGCTGCGCATTGAAACACGGTTTTAGGAGCGCATGAGGAATTTTTCCGTTGGCGGGAGCGTCTATACGCTTCGCTCCAGGTGTACAACGGTCTCGATAGGGGAAAAGTCGACGCACAATCTTCAGAGCCTCACGGATCGCTCCCCCTGCCGGAAAAGGACCAAAGAGGTATTTTACAGGGTCGGTAAACTTCTTCTGTTCGATATCGCGACCCCGCACCATAAGCACGCGCGGAAAATCTTCTTTAGTGATAACTACATGGTAGTAGCTTTTATTGTCTTTGGCATCTGTGTTGTATACCGGTTGTTCGGCTTTGATCAAATTACTTTCGAGGATGAGCGCCTCTAGGACCGAGTTCGTTTCTTCGTAGCTTATGTACGCAAGACGCTCGAGCATCAGCATAATCTTGGGACCACGAGTCACGACCAGATCACTCATAAAGTAGCTCTTGACCCGATCTCTGAGCGACGTTGCCTTGCCAATATAGAGAAGTTCACCTGCCTCATCCAAAAAGAAGTACACCCCTGGGTTTTCTGGGAGCGTATTTTTTATCTTAAAGTCCGCAAGTGCTATTTTTTTATCCCACTGTTTCGGCATAGAGAGCATGGAGGGTTACCTCTTTATTCAAGCAGTTTCTCACTTTTTTTGCCATGGTATTGACTTTTATGCTATTATAGAGTATAATGGATGGTTAGATCTTTTCAAACTAAAGTTCAAGTTTGCAATTCCACCACTACCTTGGAGGTCATTATGAGCCGAAAAGACCTGAGAGCGCAAGATTGCTTGCGCGTAAAAGAGCCCCTCGAGACAGTCATGACCCGAGAGGTCAAGGCGCTCTACTTCAGAACCATTGGTGAAATCACGACATTCGATCGCGAGGACTACCTCGACATGGCCTTTTTCAAGCGACACTTCGCTTCCGTCGCCCACAAGCACGGAATTTTCCACCATGAGGAAAGACACCAGTACAACCTCTTCTTTCGGTTTGTCCTGGGGAAGATGAAGGTCGCGATCAAACGTATGACATGTAAAGAACCATCGAACCGAAAAAAAAAATCACCAATCGCGACACCGCTCAGGTCGGTACCGGTGTCAAACGTGATACCTACTGATGAACAACTTTTTCTTTTTGACGATAACCTCGATCAGAAGGAACGCACTACTCAAGCGGGACGCGCCAAGCTCGAAAGAGTGATGAAGGAGCTCAGAATGAAACCCGAGGGAAGCGCGCAGTAGAATCGACACACCGGTGGAACAAGCCCACCACAAGACGCCCCTACCAACTGGTACAGGCGTTTTTTTTCATTATCAAAAACCGCTCCCGAGGGAGCGGTTTTTGCATTGTCAGTCAAGAGACAGCTTAAACGCGAGAAACGTTGGTAGCTGCTGGGCCTTTTGGACCCTCGGTGATTTCAAAAGTGACGTTGTCGCCAACCTTAAGTTCATCGAACATAACTGAAACGAGATCCTTGGAGTGGAAGAACAGATCCTTTGCTTCGCCATCGCGAGCAATAAATCCGAAACCACGGTCTGTCAAGGTTTTGATAGTTCCGTTCATGGTAATGTATTTTGGTGAATTAAATCGTGAAACTCGACTCTGTTTCCGCATCCGTGAGCACAAAGTGAGTATAGCACGGAAAGACAAGGAGCGCAAGCCCATACCCCATTTCTGCCGAAAGCCCCCTATGTTATACTGGTAAGGAAAGCCTTCAGAATGAAGCGACGAAAAATTGAGACCCACCTGGAATTTCCGGGAAAATGTATTTTTTCCGATACTACAATTTTTGGGACTCAGCCGTCACTTCAGCATTGAGGGCTTTTGCTTTTCCCTTTTTAATTAGAACCACGTCTTCCAGGCAAAGACCATCACCATAACGAGGGTGAGGAAAAATTTGAAGATCGTGCCCCCAAAGAAACCAAGCGCACTCCCTACCCCGGCCTTCAAGGCGTCATTTAAGCTCTTATGACCAAGTAGGAGTTCGCCTATAATAGCTCCCAGAATGAAACCAAAGAAGAGTCCTGGAAGACTCAAAAATATGGTACCGATGAGACCACCAAGAATCGAACCGATGAGACCAAAGCGTGAAGCGCCAAAGCGTGAAGCGCCATAGAGGCTCGCTAAAAGATCAATCACAAACGAGAGAGCCGTCACGACACCAAAAAGAATGAGCGTTCCAAAGCCAATCGAATCGACACCAAAATAATAAGCATGGACCAGGATACCAGCAAAAACGAGCCCAGTGCCAGGAAGGACCGGGAGGAGCGTACCAGCCAAACCGAGCAAAATAAGTACCCACACGAGGATGGGGAGAAAAGCGAGTTCCATAGATTAGAGTACTTCACGGACATAGTCCACGGCTTGTTGTGGCGTTGTCAGTGACTTAATGAGATAAAATCTGGTTTCAAATTGGCCGACCGTCTTGAAGGCGTCTTCGTTGTCAATGTTGGTGAGGACTATAACCGGGATTTTACAGAGCTCCTGATCAGCTTCCAGTTCCTTCAGTACCTCGACTCCACTTTTGACCGGCATCTGGAGATCAAGCAGTATGATATCTGGTTTTTTCTCTCGAATACTCTTCATCCCTTCTTCACCATTTATTGCAAGAGAGACATCGAAGCCTTCTTGATGGAATTTCATCATGTAAATTTCCCGAAGATTAGGGTCATCATCAACGATGCATATTTTTTTCTTGCTCCATATTTCATTTTCCATATTTTTGCTTATGAATGGCTTTCACTGCTTAACCTAAAAATTCTTCATCCTTCTCGAAACGAGCGCGCCAGGCGATGAAATTGATAAAGACGTAAAGCAGTGTCGTGATAAGAAGGAGGCCGACATGTCGTTCATGGTTAAGTGCAGCCTGATCGACAAGGAAGTACGTCATCACAAAAGCAAAGAGTGGGAGTACCACGTCGACCCAGCCATTCCCTGGCGCTTCTGAAAGGCGCACGTACTTCTCCAGGAGTTCCCAGAGAAGCGCCAAAATAAGAGTGCCCGAAAAAGCCAAGAAAGCTGGCCAACCAAAAGAGATGGCCGAAAGAGCAGTCACTATCCCAAACATAAAGTGAGGGACAGACCACCAATCAAAAAGCTTGTTGGGATCAAACAAGGTCTTGAGTGATTTCTTTTTTCGGCGCTTCTTCATACACTATTTGAAATATATCCAGTATATCACGCATTACTCTCTACTACGAATACGAAAGATGCGATCATCGCCGTCCCTTGGGTTACCTCGTCCATCACGATTGGACGTAGTGAAATATATCAAACCATCTGGCCCCTCGGTCACTTCCCGAATCCGACCAAAGTCTACTTCTTGTAACTTCTCGTAGCTCTCCACACGCTTTGGATTATCCTCATCGAGCACAATCCGCATGAGACCCTCACCCTTGAGAGCCCCAAAAAATAACTGTCCCCGCCACGCAGGAATAGCGCCGCCAGAATAGATAAGAAGTGAAGCTGGGGCTTCGGCTGGGGTAAAGACGACGAGTGGCGACTCGAACTCCGGCGCCGACTTTTCATGTGACACTTTTGGCCAACCATAGTTCTTGCCTGGCAAAAGCAGATTGACTTCATCTCCACCGCCGGGACCATCAAAACCCGAGGGGCCATGTTCGGTTTCATAGAGTATTCCCGTATCAGGGTGCCAGGCGAGCCCCTGAGGATTGCGGTGACCAAGGGTAAAAACCGGACTTCCGGGAAAAGGGTTATCAGTCGGGATACTCCCATCAGGATTGAGCCTGAGCACCTTGCCAGCAAGAGAGCTCATGTACTGGGCGAGATTCTTGTCTGTCGCATCGCCGGTTGAAATATAGAGTTTGCCGTCCGGCCCAAAGGCAATACGCGCTCCCGCATGAAAACGTGCCGCTGGGATATCATCGAGGAGTATCGCCGGGTCTACCAAGGCACTTCCTGTGTCACGAAAACGCATCACCTTGTCGACAATAGTGCCATTTTTTTGATAGGCAAGGATGGCGTAGAGAAAACCCGTGTTTGGATAGTTAGGGTCAAGGGCAAGCGACAAGAGACCCTCTTCTCCCTTTTCCGAAATCTCGGGGAAGGAATACAGAGGCTCTGGAAGAAGCTGGCCCTTTTCTATAACACGGATCCGTCCCGGACGCTCGGAAACAAGCATGCGATCAGGGGCGGTAAATACTATCGCCCACGGGGTATCGAGTCCACGAGCGACTTCTTCAATCTGAAGATGAAGCAAAGTATCACCCCCCTCTTCTTCCTCGCTCCCCATTTCTACCATCACCTTGTTCTTTTGCTCACTCACGAAGACACTTTCTCCCTTGGATACTACCGCTTGAAACAGCCCGAGGTAACGCACCAGAAAAAATGAAAGTAAGACCAGAGCTCCGACAATCACGAGACCAAGTATTTTTTTCATACGACGCACTTCATAGGTCATAGGTCATACAAGGCTAACTCTCTTTCACATCTGCTTTCTCGTCCATCCAAAAAAATTCCCAGATATGACCATCTAAGTCCTCAAGGCTGCGACTATACATAAAGCCATGATCCTGCGGTTCACGAGCCTCTGTGCCACCAGCCTCGATGCCTTTAGCAAGCATCTCGTCCACTGCCTCTTTGTCTTCGAGCGAGAGCGCCGTCAAGACCTCAGTCACCATGGTTGTATCAGCAATTTCTTTTTTGGTAAACGTCTGAAAGAAATTTTCGAGAAGTAACATGGCAAACATATTTTCGCCAATCATCATGCAGGCAGCATTCTCATCGGTAAATGCTTCATTAAACGTAAAGCCGAGTTTACTAAAAAACTCTTGTGAAGCTGCTAGGTCTTTGATAGGTAGATTAACAAAGATTTGCTTCACCATAAGAAGAAGTATGAAAGATTATACTTGTAGGATAACACTCTTTGCGCCCGATGGATACCACAAAAGAGGAGGAGCATTACCAGTTGAGGAAAGTGATTGTATACTGAAGGACCAAAGCGAAACTGACCCAGAGCAGATACGGGATATTGGCCCAGGTGACTACTCTCATGTGCGGATAGATGACGATAAGAGCCCAAATGAGGGTAGCGAATACAAGCGTAATATTGACCGCCGCCAAGAAATTGTTTTTGAGAACAAACTGAATCGGGGTAAAGGCCAAATTAAAGACAATGTTAAAGCCAAAAGGAAGGACAACCTGGCGTGGCAGACGCTTCTTCCAGGCAAGATAAAAAACATACCCAAACGTAAGGGCAATAATGGCATAGAGTACCGACCAGACTGGACTAAATAAAAATGCAGGCGGCGCCCAAGCCGGTTTCAACAGTTCGTTATACCAAAAGAGTTGATCCATAAAAAAGATGTCTGCAGTGTATTGAAGAAGCTTTTCAAAGAGATGCTTATTTGTACTCTTACAGCGGCAAGAGCTGCACACTCACCTCTTCCCCGATACGCTCAAGGAGGAAGAGTGTGAACGCTCCATTAACGATGACGAGGGCAGGTATACCGAGCACAAAGTACCAGACCCTGGTCTTGTGACGAAAGGCGAGCATACCAAGGAGGATTCCGAGGGCTCCCAAGCCTACCCCAAAAAGAAAGAGCGATTTTTCGGAGATCCTCTGTCCGCCCCTCCTCGACTGCGCTTTGTCAAAGAGCATCATGAGAAAAGAAGCTCCATTTACTATACCAAGAACAACGAGAAAATAAGTCTCCATGAAGCACCTATGTTATCGGACAGGAACAGGGACGGCGGGATTTGAATACGGGGCGCCGAGCTTGGTGGTCACAGTATCACAGCTTTGGCCAGCTCCATGATCGTGCCAGAGCGATGGTTCCGTCAGGGCTTCTTTCCCGACTTCTTTCGATGAGGCAGTAAAGGTAGCGCAGAGCTCAAATTCACCAATAGTGGCTTCACCGCTCACACGAGATGGAGTGACGATGCGATATTCATAGTCGAGGCCCGTTTCCGGATCAGTCATAAACGAACTACAGGAGTTATATTCATTTGACTGACGGAGATCATCAAGTGAAGCGGGCAAAGCTCCAAGGGAGAGGCTATACTGCTCGACACAGCTCGCGAGCGCACTCAACTGATCAGCACGACGCATATCCAAAGTCTTACTCCTCTCTTCATCAGGTGATCCTGCGACGAAAAAACCAAGAACAATAGCGAGTACGACAATCAAAGACATACCCCGGCCAAAATGCTGGAACGTTTCTCTTGGAATATCGACACGGTATTGAATTTTGCGTCGTTCCAAATAGTAGAAACCAAAGATGGCTCCCGCGATACCAAGAATGATGAGCGCCTTGAGGAAAAAGCGGAGTGAGAGCTCTCCCTGGAGAACAGCAAAGACCAAGGTAATAAGATCACCCACCACCACAATAGCCGTGACGAGGAGTACGAGATAGGTGAGCCATTTCGAAAGACCCGATTCCGTACGGTCGGCATTATCTCGAAACTGCTGAAACCAAAGACGAAGCGCCAAAAAATAAAGCGGAAAGCCAATCAAAAGAGCAGCGATAGCGTAATGAATCGAGCTCACCGATCCACTACGTCCATATACAGTATCCAAAACATCTGGAAGGACTATGTTCACCACCTGAAACAAGAGCGTCCCGAGAGCAGTCGCTACGATACCAAGGAGAATAAAAGAGAAAAAATTGATCACTACATCGACCGCACCCGCCTTGCGTAAAGCGTAAGGACGATTGACCTCGGTCGGCACAGGGGCACCCGATGCTACAAGGGCTTGGCGATAACTGGCATCAGCCTCTTCTTCTGTCCAACCCAAGGCTAAAAGTTCGTCGCGTAACACTGATTTCGAAGCCCCAGCACGCAGACGAGAAAGGGAATAGTCAGACAAAGCTTGGTCACTCATACAATAAAATGAAAGGTTATACTTTCAGTATAGCACTTTTTGGTAAGAAAAAATGGGAGGACGAAATCGTCTTCCCATTGGACTTGGCGTCAAGCTCTTAGTCCTTGCCCTTGATGTCGCTTTTCTTGGCGACAACAGGCTTGACCGCTCCCGGCGCCACTGCTTTCTTCTCTGGCGAAGTGGCAGGCTTCGTCACCTTTTTCACTGGCGCGGGGGTAGCGGGCGCGTCAGCCATCGATACTGCCCGCACTGATTCGGGGGCTGATGCTTTCGCTTCGGGCGAAGCCGGTGCCATGCCGACCGCTTCGAGCGCTGCGCCAGTACCGACTTCTGCATGCGGCCGGCCGTTGCCAAAAGGCTCTTGTTGTTCGGGTCATCGGCTCCAGTCAACTTGGCCGTCATGTCCATGCTGACTTCGGCCAACTTGCCAAGAGCACCACAGCCACCAAGACCGAACGCGGTTACGAGGGCTCCCAAGAGGAGCCAGAAACGAGTTTTCATGAAAAGAACTCCTCGAAGATGAAACAACGCCAGATAATTCTGGTACCTTATTTATGGCAGAAATCAAGAAAAAAAGCAATGGCTCTTTACTCACTAGAGGTGCTTGCGGAAAAATGTGGTGGTCTTTTGCATAAAATCATTCCACTTGGGCCCAAACTCGTGACCCTCACCCTCGTAGACGATGTACTCGACCGCTTTTCCTTTTTCTTTGAGTAATGCATTTGTCTTGTCTGACCACGCCTTGAGCACACTCTCGTCACGGGTTCCTTGAAACAAAAGGATGGGGACATTGACACGGTCGGCATAGGTCTCGGGAGAAATGCCGCTCCAGAACTCTGGATTATCTTCCGGAAGGCCATAGCGACTGGCAACACTTTCTGCTCTCGCTTTATTGTCAGCCATATAGTGATAGTACGAGTCGCGATAGTCCATAGATATTGGCGCATAGAGGACCATGGCCTTGACCAGGTTTGGTTGCGCGACCGCCACGCTCTGAGCGATGCCGCCACCCATTGAATGCCCCATCATACCGATTCTCGTCTTATCTATATAGGGTAAATCGGACGCTCGTACCGCGTAGACGAGATTGATCACATCTTTTACATAGCCGATCCGGTTCTCGATTTCTCCTTCATCAATACGACTCGATTGCGCGTGGTTTCGATAGTCCGGGTGTATCACGACAAAGCCCTGCCTAGCCAAATAGTCCTGTTCCCGTTTCAGACCCCGACCATTCGTGTAGATACTCGTATCGATATAACCGTGGTTTAAGATAAGGAGCGGAAACGGTCCGTCGCCCGTCGGCACATTCATAATGCCAGAGATAGTAAGTTCGCCACTTTTGTACGTCACAAAATATCTCGTATAGGCACTGTTTTTTTCAAGTGTCTGCTCTACCGTAAACTCACGGCCGTCAAACTCCTGAGTAAAGAGATCGCTGAGTATTGGTGTTGTTGTCTTGAACTGGGTTTTATCCCCGCTCTCATTTTCTCTATCGAGAGAAGTCTCTTTCGGGGAAAGCGTAAGAAAAGGTGACGCGAGCAACTTTTCTACCTCTGGCAAAAGAGTTTTTTCGACGATAAACTGGTAACCTGCTTGATTCGGATGAATACCATCTTGTATGGTAAAGCGGGGATCAAGGGCGACTCCCTCCAGAAAAAATGGTACCAGGGGGAGCGAATACTTTTTTGCCAGTCTCGGCGACACTGCATCAAAGGCCTCTCGGTAGACACGATCGGCATTGCCTGGCGCACGCATCCCTAAAAGGAGTACCTGGGGCGCATCGTCACCGGCTCGAAGTCTGGTAAGCGCTTGGTTCAGATTTTTCTCCATATCCTCCGAAGGAAGAAGTCTGAGAGCGTCGTTTCCTCCGAGACCAAAAAGGACAATATCCGGGTCGAGACTGCGGATAAATTCGGCACGTCTCACTCCTCCAGCCGACGTCTCACCGCTGACTCCAGAGTTCACCACTTCAACTTCATAGCCTCGCTCTCTCAGTGCTTTCTCAAGAAGGCTGGGATAGGCTTGGTCAAGTGTAAGGCCATAGCCGGCCGTCAGACTATCACCAAAGGCCACTATCCGTATCAAATTTTCTTGAGAGGCGAGAGGCATACTCAGTTCAGGGTCAGTTTTCTTGGTTGCGAAATACCAAATCGTGCCGGCGGTAACAAGAACAATGACCGCGCCGAAGGCAATAAGGGATTTAGATATTGTCTTCATAGGTAAGTCTTTTAGAAATTGAACGTCTCAGGAGAAATGAAAGTACCCAGACAAACACCAAGAGGCTTGCCAAGAGAAAGAGCGTGAAGAGTACCGTAGCGGAACTAAAATAGATAGGCGGTACACCGGTCAAGAAGCGCGTGGTGAGAAAAGCAACGATACCCATAGCAAGTAACGTAGCTATACCTGACACCACTAGTACCGTAAGCAGGGTCTCACTCAAAAACAAAATGGTTGTCCAGCCTCTCGTAGCCCCCAGTACCTGGAGTCTCAAGGCATCACGCGCTCTCCCGGAAAACGTGGTTGCGACTAGGGTCACGAGAAGGAGGAGTGCCAAAAGAAGTGGTGGGAAGGTGATGACACCGAGAAGAAGAAGCACTGTCTCGGTCACTTCAGTGATCGTGGTCCGTAGTGACGTCGTATCAAGGACGCTCACATTGGGCGCGTTCTTGGCGAGAGCCCGTTCGATACTACGAAGTTCTTCACCTGAGACATAGGCGTAGCCAAAGGAGCTCGCTGGAAACACCCGCAAGTCATCTGGATGAAGGACGAAGTAAAAGAAAGGAAGTCCGCTCTCACTTTCAGTACTGCGAAAACTCGTCACCGTCACCGCGAGACGGACACCCTGGATAAAAAACTCGACGGTGCTTCCGAGGCGAATCCCTGCCTGATCGGCAAAAGCATTTTGGACAGATACTTCTCCCCTTTTTTCACCCTGCCAGTCACCTCTCGTAATCGCTTCACTATCGAGCAGTTCGGTGCGATAGGTCAGATTGAATTCTCGGGAGAGCTCCTGATCCTCCTCCCCTGCATTCCCAGAATCTTTGGCCAAGCGTTCCTGGATCAAACGATTATCAATTCGGAGGATACGAGCACGAATGTTTGGGAACAAGACAATAGTTGGCGCGGCCTCTTTCACCAGGTCAACCTGATCATTTTGGACATCAAGCACATAGGCGCTTGGTACGGTTTCTCCAATACCACGTTCAAATAAATTCTCAAGGCTTCTCTCGAGAAGAATAAGGGTAAAGATGCTCGTGAGCGCAATAAGGAGTGATGCTGTCGCGACGATCCCAAATACACCGTCGCTTCGCCTTTGTGCGATAATCGTACGAAAGAAAAAAGAAAAACGGGCACGGAGACGATAGAGAATTTCGAGAATGACTCTGACGAGATACGAGACAGCCACAAAGAGAAAGAGAGTCCCTGCGACCACGTATGCTGCCCAATCAAAACGTCCAAGAAGAATCCCCGCAAGAACAAAGAGTGGCAAGAAAGAGATAAGCGTCATGAGTAACAGAAGGAAAATCGAGCGCCTGGCCGACACTGTTTCCGTCATACCAAGGAGGATCCTCGGATCGAGCGATAGGAGATCGCGCACCGCTGGGAAGGCTGCAGCCAAAGTTGTAAAGAGTGTCCCTAAAAAGACCAGGAGAAGCGGTAGTACCTTGAGCTCAAGACCAAGCGACAGTCCGGTTTTTACTTCGAGAAAACTTTGAAGGTACGTAACCAAGAGCACCCCGAGTCCGATACCAGCGATCGTAGCGAATACTGCGAGTGAAGCAACAATCCCGAGTACAAGAATAATAATTGATCGCTTACTGGCACCTTGCACCAGAAACACGGCAAAACTTTTGCGCAAGCGCACAACGAGAGAAAGTGTGTTGGCATAGACATTGACCGCCGAAAGGACCGCGCCAATCAAGACGGTGACGAGAAAAAAACGTTCGACATTTTCAAGTCGGCTGAGGAATCCCGACCTACCATCTCCCGCTACTCGGACGTCGAGCCCTGCCGCCCGCGCTTGCTCGACCGTACTCGCAAGCGTCGCTTGAGACACGTCTTCTGCTAATCGAAACCGGTACTCATACTCACTACGACTTTCAGAGAGGACAATACCAGCCCGGAGAAATCCAGCCTCGGAAAATATGAGCCTTGGAGCAAAACGAAAGCCCTGTACCAAGGCGTCTGGCTCCTCGAGAATAACGCCTCGCACCCGGTATGGTACGGTACCAACCATCAGTTCTTGACCGGCAGCTATCCCCAGACGTTCCAAAACAATGCGTTCCACATAGACTTCATCAGGTTCTGGAAAAACATAGGTGTCATTCTCTATGAGGAGTGTCCCATAAAGCGGATAGCTCTCGGTGATGGCACGAGCCGAGACACCAGTGACTTTCTCATTGGACCGGACCGAAAGAGAGAGGCTCGTCTCTCGATCAGAGGCTATAACCGAGTCAGAGAGCGGAGAAATAAAAGGTGTTGGGTCAAAGGTCACTCCTGACTCAAGCACCAGGTCTCCGCCGAGAAACTCCCGATTACGATCCGAAAGGTAGCTCCGAGCGCCATCGACACTCACGAGCACCACGGTAAAAGTCACACTCGTCACCAAGAGGGAAAAAAAAGTCAGCGCGTACTTTCTCCACTCGCGAGACAGTAGGCGCCAGGCAAAGAGAACGATGAATTTAGGAAACTTCATGAAGAGTACCGTTAGAAAGCTCAAACACCCGGTCCATTTTTTCAGATATACTCATGTCGTGAGTGATGACAACAAGCGTAGCTCCGCTCTTTGTTACTTGAGCGAGAAGCAAGTCGATGACCTTCCCACCTGTTATACGATCAAGACTCCCGGTTGGCTCATCAGCGAGGACTACTGGCGGATTCATAACAAGCGCCCTGGCAATCGCTACGCGCTGCTTTTCTCCACCAGAGAGTGTACCCGGTAGAGCATCTCTCCGACTGACGAGACCGACCGAGGCGAGTAATTTTTCACTCGCTTCCCTACTACTTTTTCCCGCAATATCGAGTGGCGCCATGACATTTTCAAGCGCCGTAAAAGGCATGACGAGTTCAAATGACTGAAATACCACACCGATCGTCTCACTTCGAAAACGCGCCAAATCGCGGTCGCTTAAGCTACCGACACGAATACCAGACACACTGATCTCACCCTGGTCAGGAGTATCGAGTCCGGCGATAAGCGACAAGAGTGTAGTTTTTCCAGAGCCGGATGGCCCCACAATAGCCACTTTCTCGCCTTTTTCAATGATTAAATCGACATTTTTTAGAATATCAATTTTTTCGGTACCCAAGAAAAAACTCTTAGAAATGTTTTTAAGATGGATCATAGTCAAATGAGGTAATGAATGAATGTGAAAGAGGCACTCTCTTAGTATAGCATTTCATGATTTTTTCCCAAGGTAGACACAAATAGCGTGTTATTGTCCTGACGCATGCAAACAGGCTATACTACTTGTATGAAAACTAAACTTCTTATTAGCTTTGGCGTCGTCGCTCTCATCATCGCTTGGAGCGTCTGGCAGTACCGATCCCACCGCTACGATCAGGTAGCCGAGCTTCCTCCACTCGTAAACGGAACAAGTACGGCGTATTTCGCTGGTGGTTGTTTTTGGTGCACCGAGTCTGACTTTGAAAAGCTCACCGGGGTAAGCGAAACTATCTCTGGCTACGCCGGTGGCCGGACCACCGACCCGACCTACGAAAAAGTAAGTAGCCATACGACTGGCCACATCGAGACCGTCGAGGTCCGCTATGATCCAAACATCGTAACGTATCAGACACTTGTAGAGTATTTCTTTTCCCATGTTGACCCGACCGATCCCAATGGTCAGTTTGTCGATCAGGGCGACAGCTATGTATCGGCTGCATTCTATACATCCCCCGAAGAAAAAACCAAGATTGAAGATGAGCTAAAGCGCCTAGAAAAATCTGGCGCCTACAGTAAACCACTCGTCACACGGGTCATACCATTTGAAAAGTTCTACCCAGCTGAGGAATACCATCAGGACTACTCGAAGAAAAATCCTACGCGATACCAATACTACCGGGGAGGCAGTGGGCGCGATCAATCTTTAGAGAACATCTGCGAGAAGCGTCTCACTCAAAACGTTCCTTGCCTCACCTCGAAAAAGTAAGCGGATCTACTGTATCGTTTTTTTTTCTTTTTCCTTCTTTCACCAAAGAAATTTTCGCGCTACGAGAGAGCCCTTTTATTCTCGCCTCTTCTCTTGATGCGAGTGAGCGGCTGACGAAGTCTCTCGCATAGATCATTTTCACTGGACGTCTGACGCGGGTATATTTGGCTCCGAGGGATGAAGTGTTATGCTCGCCTACTCGCCGCGCCACATCGGTAGTAATCCCAGTGTACAGGGTCCCATCAGCGCAGGCGAGAATATAGACAGAGTACATGTCACTTACTTTCTTGGCGGAAGCGGCACAAACACACTCGTCTGTCGCTTATATTCAGCAAAGTCCGGATGCTCGCGCATTTTGTTTTCAAGGAGCGGCACACCAGAGACCTTAAGGATAAGCCAGGTGATAGTGAGCGGCCCGATGATACCAAGGTAACCGAGAGGGACGCCGAACGCCATGATAGAAATCCCCCACCACTGGGTCACCTCACCAAAGTAGTTCGGGTGTCTCGTATAACGCCACAGGCCACTCCGCATGAGCTTCCCTTTATTCTCAGGGTTCTTGAGAAAGCGAGCGAGCTCGGCATCGCCGACAGCTTCAAAGTAAAAACCGATAAGCCAGACGGTAAGGCCAAAACACTCGAGCCACCCCCAAGGTCGACCAAAGGAAAACGCTATCAAAAGCACTGGGAGCGACACCAGATACAAGAGGACGCCCTGTAAGAGGTAGACCTGAGCATACGAACGAAGGACGAACCATTTACCCCACTCGGTGCGCCACTTGGCATAGCGATAGTCTTCTTCTTTCCCTTGGTGACGCTTCCCGATATGATACGCCAGACGTAGTCCCCAGACACTCACCAAGAGTGTGACGACGATACTGCGTAGACTGGTTTCCATACTGAGAAAAAGTGCACTCCAGGCCAAGACAACAAAACCGAGCCCCCAAGCAACATCGGCTACGTCATTTCTTTTTTTGATGAGAGACCAGACAAACCAGAGCGTCATGTAGCCAAAGAGCACCAGTCCAAGCGTCACGAAGAAATCCATAGAGCGATATTATATTTTGCTCGCAATAAAGTAGGTCACAACAGAAATCGATGAAGCCAGCACCATCCCCCATGCCATATCCACAAAACTAAGGAGGAGCGGCCAGTCTTTGAGGGTGGCCAAGTTCGTGAGGTCATAGGTCGCGTAGGTAAGCAACCCAAAGAACGCGCCGACCAAAAGGGCACTCGTCCACGAACCATGTCTCACGGCTGGCTCAATGACGAAAAAAACGAGTCCGGCAATAAATAACAGATAGAAACTTACGGCCGCTATCCAGTTAAAGTCCGTTTTCATGAGAAAGCCAATCTGGCCACGGTAGAAATTCTTGGCAACGAGGCCGAGCCAAATCATATCGATAACAAAAAAAACAGGGAGGGCAATCAAGTAGAGCTTGAGAAACATAGGTGTATGATAAATGGTTAGACTCTTCCCTTATTCTAGCAGGAATACAACGGCTTGACACGTGCTATACTTTTGGTATGTTCACCAAAAAACTCCTCATCAACATCGTCTGTGAGTTTGGACCCATACTCTGCTTTATCCTTGCTTTTGAGCTACGCGACTTTCAAGCTGGAATCATAGCGATGATGATAGCGACCCTCCTTTCGCTCATAATCTTGAAGCAGACCGAAAATCATATTCCGATTTTTGCCCTCATCTCTTCTGGTACCGTTCTTTTGTTTGGTGGACTGTCACTGTTTGTCCATCTCCCCGATATCTTCATTATACGTGACACTCTTTTTGATAGCATTTTTGGCATCGCCCTCATCATCTCTGTTTTTCTGAAGAAGCCCTTTTTTTCCTACATCTTCTCCAATGTTTTTGCCATCACCGAAACCGGCTGGTCCAAGCTCACCCTGCGTTGGGGTATCTTTTTCCTGCTCCTCGCTCTCATAAACGAATGGGTGCGTCTTATGCTCTCTCCTGAAGCCTGGGTCACTGCCAAAATTCTCATGATTGTCGCCTCTGTCATTTTCGGGAGCTACCAGTTTACTCTTACCAAAAAAGAACGCCTGCCTGAAGCTACCGCCTGGGGTATCGTGAAATAAAAAAGAAATGAAAAAGCGAGGGAGTCCTGGTTTGACTCTCCTCGCTTCTGTCCTTGTGTCCCGCGAACTATCTCTTTCTGTCGAGCTAGAACGGTAGCGGGTCAGAGGTATCTGGACCCTTTTCCCTCGCCTCGCGTTCTGCCCTGAGCTTCTCAGCTCCACTTCTGTACTTCTTCATAGGAACGCTCGCTCTCGGGCCACGACTTTGCTCAACGAAATCTGCTCGAGACGTAACTGCATCAGGCCCGTTTCGTTTCCAAAAGCGAAATTTGAGCACATCGCTTCCCTGCTTGACCTTCTTTATCTTGGCCACGTAGTGAGAGGGGATGCGAAAGAAATCTCGCGGTACTCCGTCAGAGCAACACACGCCTCTCATGCCTACGAGGCTGTCGTAGCCAAAGCCATCAGCAGACAGGGCCTCAGCCAGCCCCTCCAAGCTAAAGGAATTTCCCTGCTCCACAAACCACTCTACCGATGAAATCGGCCTTACAGCTTGTTTCATGACAATCCCTTCAATTGAAAAACAACTGGCACAAAAAACCTGAGGTTTCTAGTGTAGACGACACAGGAGGAAATGTCAACGCAATCCTGCTACCACCGTGGGGTGCCGTAGCGCTTTTCGACGTAAAGAATCTGCCAAAACTTGCGTCCAGCGAGGAATCCACCGAGGGCACCGAGTATAAGGAGTAGCTGACCACCTCCACCATGGATCACGTCCCAGTTCTGCCACACAAAACCCTGACCATATCTCGCATAATCACTCGTGACGAGACGAAGTATCGGAAACTCGATCGCCGCATGGATGAGAGTAGCAAGCACTATCCCAAGGAACATGCAGAGTCCAATATAGACTCTTCTTTTCATAGTTTTGATGTAAAGAGCGAAGCATCCCTAGTCCTTTTTAACGCCGAAATGCTCGATAGCTCGCAAAATCTCGATCGGCGTCACAAATACGATCGTGTTGGATTGGTCAGAAGAAACATCATTGAGCGTGTTGAGCGTCCGTAAATGAAGCGCCCCAGGAGCGGCCGAGAGGACATTGGCCGCCTTGGCCAGGTTTTCCGCTGCCATGACTTCGCCTTCGGCCTGGATGATCACCGAGCGCTTCTCTCGTTCAGCCTCAGCCTGGCGCCCTATGACTCTCTTCATTTCTTCGGGCAAGGTTACGTCCTTGAGCTCGACCGAATTGACCTTCACTCCCCAGGCATCAGTCGCCTTGTCCACAATGGCACGGATGCGTTCCGCGATAGCATCACGGTTGGAAAGCAATTCGTCGAGATCAACTTCGCCGACGACATTACGCATCGTGGTCTGCGCTAACTGTGAAACCGCGTAGTACACGTCCTCCACTTCGAGGATGGCCTTCTCTGCTTCGCTGATCTTATAATATATGACAGCGTTTACGGTGACGGAAATATTGTCTTTGGTGATCGCCTCCTGATTGGGCACGTCGACGGCTCGCACACGCATATCAATCTTTTGGTACGACTGAAAAACAGGAATGACAATCCGCCAACCTGGCTCCATGAGTCCGGCGAATTTACCAATCGTGAACTTGACCCCTCGCTCATACTGATTGATTTGCTTAATCGAAAACAAAAGTATGACAATGGCTATAATAAAAAGAATGAAGTACATATTGAAGTTAAAAACATTTAAAAAATTCCAGAGCAGTCCAGAAAAAACAAAGGCTGCTATAACCAACAAAAACGGATTCTTGTACTTCTCGACACTCTCTTTGAGCTGCCTCAGATCGACCTGATTAGGATCTTGTACTATAGGGGTGGGATTAAAGATAAATTATTCTCAGCATTCTTATTTTACCACGTCTTTCTGAAAAGAAAATAGGCGCATTGACAGAAAAAGGGCCTGGTGAGTATAATCAGGTGTCGGGACTTTCCGCCGACACCCACGTCACAATGAAAAGGGAAGAAAGAAAATGATCTCAAAGATCCGATGCTCGACGTGCAAGGGGTCGAAGCGCGCTTCTCACGGCAACACGCCGACTAGCCGCAGTGTTACCTGCCCCAAATGCAACGGCAAAGGAAGAGTGGTCTCCACCAGCCGTGCGGAGAAGCGAAAAACTATTTATCGGGAGGCTGACTGGCCTCTTCCGGACAGGCCCAATATTTTCGATCATGGCCATGGACCCCAGTCCTTTCTCCCAGAAGAACGCGCAAGGTCCTAGAGCGTCCTCCTCCAGACTAGTGGCATCCGCCAAACCCAAAAGCCCGACCAACGCGCCGGGTTTTTTTCTTATTTTTTTTGGCCCAGGCAAAGCCTCCTCTGTGAAGCGGATACGCTCAGAGAGCCAGTTTCGTCATTGACAAAAGACCACAATTGAGAGAAAATTCCCTATCTACCTGAGGGTATTCTCTCGGATAGACAAAGCACCTTGACAACCACCAGGAGCACATCATGGCAAAAAAAGCCAAAGCAGTCCCCGTACCAGCCAACCTCGCGGAAGCGAGCAAATTTCTTGCCAGATTTGGCGAACTGGATCGTGAGATCAGGCAGATTGAGAACCGCTTGGCCGATCGCGTGGTCAAACTTAGGCACGCAGCCGATGAGCTCCTTGGCCCGCTTCAGGCGGCTCTCACCAAGACAAAACTCGGCC
>Ga0163144_10002239_pt1 | contig 45065 bp, 39 predicted proteins | sample OliLak19BULKMAT1_FD_123175 | JGI IMG/M metagenome (GOLD analysis project Ga0163144, IMG submission 123175) | Freshwater microbial mat bacterial communities from Lake Vanda, McMurdo Dry Valleys, Antarctica - Oligotrophic Lake LV.19.BULKMAT1 | ecosystem: Environmental > Aquatic > Freshwater >... | reverse complement strand
CTTTTCAGAGGCTTTTTGGAGGGTCGAGATTCCTCTCGACCGTGGCGACGGGATCCCGCAGGAATATCACAATCAGGTTTCTCGGCAGAAGGCAGCAAATTGCACCATGAAAGGGAAAAGTAGAAGCGAGCATCTTGCTCACTTTTCAGAGGCTTTTTGGAGGGTCGAGATTCCTCTCGACCGTGGCCGTGGGATCCCGCTGGAATATCACAATCAGATTTCTCGGCAGAAGGCAGCAAATTGCACCATGAAGCGGAAAAGTAGAAGCGAGCATCTTGCCGCTTTTCAGAGGCTTTTTGGAGGGTCGAGATTCCTCTCGACCGTGGCCGTGGGATCCCGCAGGAATATCACAATCAGATTTCTCGGCAGAAGGCAGCAAATTGCACCATGAAGCACACGAAGGGGAGGAGGATGTTCTAAGTGCTTGGTGCTAAGTTCTACGTTGACTGAGCTGTGGGGCGAGGAAATTCCGCTGGCCTATGCAGGGGGCCAGAGTTCCACGGTTCCATCCGACATTCGGCAACCGAGCCCCGGGTCGCCCCTATCAGAAAAAGCGCGCCCATCCAGCGTATAGGGCAAGCGGCCCTGCGTGCATCCTAGGGCGTTCCCGCCGGCGGAGTCATTATTTGGGAACGATGGTTTTCGAGTTTACGTTCCATCTAGAGAGTGTCTTTCAAGGCGTTTTCTATTGATATTGTTTAGACAGGCACTTGACAGAAGAGGGAGATAGGATACTTTTTATCCTATTCATCATGATAAATGGTTCATCCGATACAGAATCGGCTTTTTTAGAATTAAAACGTTTTCAGAGTGCCCCGCGCAATCAATGGCCTGGTGTCACTGACGAAGACTGGAGTGACTACCGTTGGCAGCTGCGAAATAACATTCGTACACTTGCCCAGCTCGAGAAGCATCTTACACTGAGCCCAGAGGAAAAACAGGGGGTCCTCCTGACTGAGACAAAGCTCGCGATGGCGATTACCCCTTATTATTTAAGTTTGATCGACCCAGCAGATGCCCATGACCCTATCAGGCGGCAGATTATTCCCCGTATTGAGGAGACACATGAGGATGAGATGGATATGGATGACCCCTGCGGGGAGGATTCCCACATGCCTGTTTCGGGATTGGTTCATCGTTATCCTGACCGAGTTCTTTTCCTTGTGACAGACCGTTGTGCCTCGTATTGCCGTTATTGTACCCGCAGCCGTGTGGTCAGCGGAGCCGGAGATCAGCATTTGGAGACCGATTTTGATCGCGCGATTCAATACATCCGTGAACACACTGAGATCCGTGATGTCCTGCTCTCCGGGGGAGACCCCCTCTTACTCAGTGATGATAAGTTGGATTATATATTGGGAGAGTTACGCAGTATCCCGCATGTGGAATTCCTGCGGATTGGTTCCCGTATCCCGATATTTCTCCCCCAGAGGATTACCCCGGAACTTTGCTCCATCCTCCGGAAATATCATCCCCTTTGGATGAGTATCCATACAAATCATCCCCGTGAACTCACCATCGAGTCGCGTGAGGCAATAGGCCGCCTCGTGGATGCGGGGATCCCCTTAGGTAACCAGTCGGTACTGCTCAGGGGGGTGAATGATGATGTGACGGTGATGAAGGCATTAGTACAAAAACTCCTGATGGCACGGGTCAGACCTTATTATATTTACCAGTGCGATTTGATTAAGGGTTCCGCCCATTTGCGGACCAGTGTCCGTAAAGGACTTGAAATTATGGAAAACCTGCGCGGGCACACCACGGGTTATGCTGTGCCGATGTACGTGATTGACGCCCCGGGCGGTGGAGGAAAAGTCCCGATCATGCCCGATTACATCATTGATCATGATTCCGAGCGGATCATGATACGGAATTTTGAAGGAAAAATTTTCGAGTATCCGGAACCGGAAGGCGAGGGGATTAATATCGGTGAACCCGAGTACGATCTTGACTGGCAGCGCGACCGCAAGTGGTAATCCAAGAAAACGAAAGGTCTTATGAAAGTCGAAGGATTACGCTCACCCTATGAAAAAGTTTGTGGCATTATTTATGCCGCCCGGCTACTGGATAAAGTGCGCCTCCATCAGGCAGGGCAGTTACCGGAAGGATACCACAAAAACCTCGGGGGTGGATTTGATGCGCGTTTGATGAGTTTTATCAATGGTGATTATGTGAAACTTCAGGAGCGGGTGAAACAAGGGGGCAGTGATGAGGAGATTATCCAGTGGTTATTATCCACGTTCAAACACCCGACAGATTTTGAAATTGAGATGTTTAATGCTTTCCTCTCAAAACGTGGTTGGAGGGATGATGCGGCAGATTTCTTGCAAAAACGTAAAGTGGAGGATGGTTTTGGAGGGAGAGAGAATGTGGTGACATTCTTTGATTTGATTGAAGCTGATGAAGAGCCGCTTTGATTTTAAAAAAAAGGCTAAATTGCTCAATTAATATACGGGTTTATATCCGGAAGTAATTAGGCAATAGAATTTATTATTTCAGTATGTAATAAAAACTGTTGCGCAACTTGCCTGATTCTGTTTGTATACGGCTTCGCATTGAGCGCGGGATAGAGCAGCCTGGTAGCTCGTCAGGCTCATAACCTGAAGGTCGCTGGTTCAAATCCAGCTCCCGCAACCATTTTTCACTGCGATTTATCAGCGGAGTCATAGCTCAATTGGTTAGAGCGCTGCCCTGTCACGGCAGAGGTTGCGGGTTCGAGTCCCGTTGACTCCGCCATTTTTTTAGCTTATTTCTTTCTTTCCTTTTTATAAAAGTTACCTAGTATATATTCACTCAAGGAATGCTGAAATAAATGGCCTTCTTGAGCTAAAGAAAAAACTTTTAAGAAAAATACAACAATGACACATTGGATATTTTGGCAGATACTTGGTTTTTTTGGAGCAGTCGTTTATGCGAGTTTTTTTGAATGGACTTTGCACCGTTATATCATGCATAAAAACTGGAGTTTTTTTTCGTATCCATTCCGTTCTCATGCAATCGTCCATCACACTGTTTTTAAGGCAGACGCTACTTATCACGTTCAAAAAGAAACGGATAAACGCATTGTCCCAATGGCATGGTGGAATGCCCCGATCCTGTGGTCATTACATATACCCCTATTCCTGTTTGTCCAATATCTCATCGGAGCTCCCATATTTTGGGGGATGATGGCGGCGATGATCTGTTATTATTTCACTTATGAATACATGCATTGGTGTATGCATATCCCGAAAAACCGGCATGTAGAGCATTCACCCATTTATTTTCGGTTAAACGGGCATCATCTTCTTCACCACCGTTATATGCATAAAAATTATAATGTCGTGATGCCTTTAGCTGATCTTTTACTGGGCACTTTACTTTTGCGTTCCCCTATTTCCTTCGCTCAGCCTATAGGACACTGTATTCCTCATGTACAGCCAAAGGAGAAGAAGCTCACAAAAGTAGCAGTAGGAAACTCCTAGTCTATTTTGATTACGCGGGTATTACACAGAAAATCGTGTAATGTCCGCTCTTGATTATCGCAGAAGACACTCAAGTATCCGAGATAAAAGATGGCACTGGAGACTAAACTCGCCAAGTATCGGAAGGTGGAAAGTCCATAACCAATCGGAGTGCCGTCTGCCTTCACGACCTTTATCCTGCAAATAATTTTCCCCGGACTGGCACTATATTTTCCAGTAAAGAAAATGAAGTAAGCCGAGGTAATCAAAAGGATGATAACCCAATAAAGATAAAATTTTTGCTGCAAGGCTACCGGATCGACCTCACCACCCGCACTAATCGCATTAAACATATTTTGAATTTCCGTCCAGCCACCCATTCCCCAAAACAGGAAAACTCCCGGAATACAAAGGATTAATTGATCGATCGTCAGTGCCAGAGCACGGACTCCAAAACCAGCATAATGGTCGACGGTGCCGGGAATATGCCCATTTTGGAGAAGGTAACGTAAATATTTATCCTTGTTATCTTTACTCACCCACACTTCACCGAAACGGATCATATCGCTTTCGGTATATATATTTCCGGTAATTGCACAGACGTGTTGACCGGACTGGAGAGGGGTAGAGGAATCCTGATCTGATTTAAATGTAGCCTTGGATTTTTTTGGAGAAATTTCTGGAAATGCCTTTTGAAATGGTATCCAGTCGGCTAAACCCTCTTGCCAAACCAAGGTTTCAGGGGTGAAAATGGGTGTTTTCGCTATTGCACGCAGTTCATCATCAGTGACAGGACCATGTTGTGTTTTTCCGTCGAAGTAATACCATCCCATATTTCAAAGATTAATACCCGAAATGACCATAGAAACAATATTTGATATCAGATATTCCTCTCTTTGGTCTTTACTGATAGGCGGGAGCACGGCAAGCTTAGTGATAATTTAATGAAGTCACCCAGCCAATTGATTCATTTTCTCGGTACAGGACATGGAAATGCCTGTGGAAATCGGTACCATACTGCTATTTTGGTAAAAACAATAGCGGGTTATACCCTGTTTGATTGTGGGGAGCCCGTATGTCATTTACTTAAAAAGAATGGGATCGATTTTAATTCCATTGAGCGTTTGGTCATCTCCCATCTGCACGGGGATCATGTCGGGGGATTTCATATGTTGATCCAAGGGATGTGGCTTGAACGCCGTAAGAGGCCATTACCTATTTATCTGCCGGAGGAGGGGGTTGTCCCTTTACAAGAGATTCTCAAAATGGGTTATTTGGATGAGTCATTAATCGGGTTCAAAATTCATTGGCATATCCTCAAAGTGGGGGTGCCAATCCAAGGGGACAACATTGAGGCGATCCCCTATCCTTCGACTCATCTTGATGTGCTGAAGCAGCTTTTACAAAAGAAGCTAAAAAAACAATTCCAAGCATTTTGTTTTGATGTGAATCTCCGGAAATTTCATCTTGGGATGTCCATGGATTTGGGCGCACCGGAAGACATTGCCCCGCTCTTTTCACAACCCGTCGATTTATTGGTGTGCGAACTCGCCCACTTTGAACCAGAGGCATTGTTTTCCTATTTGAAAGGGAAACCCTTTAAAAAGCTAGTTCTGACCCATATTGCCGAGGAGTTCTACAATATCCGCCCGAAGATTTTAAAGATGGCGGAAAAGTATCTGGGCAAAAATAAGGTGAAGTTTGCGGAAGATGATATGAAGATAACCTTGGGATAATATACTTTGACGAATGAGGGGGTTTAAATTAGTGTTTCTAGGTAATGGTAAACAAACTTCTACTCAATCTTCTCGGGACAGACCTGCGACTTAGCGCGGCTCTGGAGTAAGTTTTTTCTCCCGGACAAAATTTTCACTCTTGAAACCCGATCCGAATCTCCAGGGCCATGATCATTTAGAATAAGGTCGGAGTTTTTTATTCCACAAATTTTAATTTAATCTAGATAAGTATTAAGGAATTTTATGAGCGAGAAGATTTATATATTTGATACAACATTAAGGGACGGAGAACAGTGTCCCGGGGCAAGTATGAATATTCGGCAAAAGCTGGAGGTGGCCCATCAGTTAGCGAGACTGGGTGTGGACATCATTGAGGCTGGTTTTCCGGTCATCAGTAAAGGGGATTTCGAGGCTGTCTCCATGATTGCTAAGGAGGTAAGGGGACCTGTGATTACCGGTCTGGCACGTTGTGTGACTAAAGATATCGATGCGGCCGGGGAAGCGGTAAAGGCAGCCGGTAAAAACGGAAGGATTCACGTTTTTTTAGGTACATCTAAAATCCACCGTGAATTCAAATTTGGCAAAGCCCAGGATGAAATATTAAAGTTGGCTGTGGAAGGCGTTAAACGTGCCCGTTCGCATGTGAAGAATATCGAGTTTTCCCCCGAAGATGCTTCACGCACAGAAGTTGATTTTTTAAAGAAAATCGTTGAAGCCGTCATTGCCGCTGGCGCGACCACAATCAATTTACCTGACACAGTGGGTTACGCAGCTCCCGAGGAATACGGTAAAATATTCAAGTACCTGATCGAAAATTGCAAGGGAGGGCGTGATGTTATTTTCAGCACCCATTGCCATAATGACTTGGGGATGGCAGTGGCGAACTCATTGTCAGCCGTTCAAAATGGGGCTCGTCAGGTGGAATGTACGATCAATGGAATCGGTGAACGTGCCGGTAATGCCGCTTTGGAAGAGATTGTCATGGCGATAAAAACCCGGAAAGATTATTTCCGCAATTTGCGTATGGATATCGATCTGAAAGAAATTGTGAAGACCTCCCGTTTGGTCTCCCGGATGACCGGTTTCCTGATTCAACGGAATAAAGCGATTGTCGGTGAAAACGCTTTTGCCCACAGCTCAGGCATCCATCAGGACGGGATTATTAAGAAACGCGAGACCTATGAGATTATGGATCCGAAATTAGTCGGCTGGGGGGAGACTGAGCTGCCCCTGACCAAACACAGTGGACGCCATGCAATGGTCATCCGCCTGAAGCACTTAGGATTCCGCTTGAGTGACGCTGAAATAAACGATGTTTTCACGCGGTTTAAAGAGATTGGTGACCGTAAAAAATTCGTTTATGATGATGATTTAGCTGCCTTGGTAGGGGGGCAATTTGCAGGGCGCGAAGCTTATAAACTGGATTATATCTGCGTGACGAGTGGTTCAAAGACTGTTCCCACTGCCACTGTGAGGTTGTTGCACAAGGATAAAATCTCTTTGCAGGATTCCGGAACGGGGGATGGGGCTGTCGATGCTGCCATGAAAACGATTGACCGCCTGACCGGGGTTCATGGGAATCTGGTCGAGTATGCGGTTCGAGCCACCACCGAAGGCAAGGATGCCATGGGTGAAGTCACGATCAAAGTGGATTTTGGCGACGGGGAATTAGTCACCGGCAAAGGAGCCAGCACGGATGTCATTGAAGCCAGTGCCCGGGCATATTTGAATGCAGTGAACCGCCATGTATTTGAAAGCCCGGCTAAAAAGGGTAAAAAGAAGATCGTTAATCCACAACCCTAGATTTACCAAGGTATATATGATTAAGAGTCTAGCTATTATTGAGATGATATTGTCACTGGCATTAATTGCTGCATTTGTGATTCTCTCACAACAAACCGATGCGGTAAAACTCACCCGTGCCATGGAGGCGACTTCCAGAAGCTTGGAGGAAGCGGCAAAAGTCTCGTTAGCAGCAAAGGACTATTATGGGAATATGAGTGAATCCCTCCAAAAAAGCGGGGAAGCCATGCGTGACATGGCTCCTACGGTGAAGAATTTTGGAGATAAGGTGTCAGCGGCTGGGTTTCTCCTCAAAGACATGAAGTTACCCACAAGTATCACCCTTGATGGCTTCAAACCTGTGCTGGAATATGCAAAACCCTTTTCGACCAATTCCCTTGCGGAAGTGGGGGAAGGATTTCATAAAGTCGGTGAGAGTTTTGAGTCCAGCGGCCCTCAACTGATTAAAATGGCGGAAGACAGTCCAAAGATCAGCGCAAGCCTACAGACTGTCCATGACCAGTTACTCATCGCCAGCGGTGAATTAAAAGTCCCGATCCAAGGACAGTTTACCCTGTTTTATGTCGGGATAGGGGCGGGAGTACTGATGTTTCTTCAAAGCATTACCGTCCTCTTGATTGGCGGAAGGTTGACACAAATAGAAAAAAACGCGTCGAAGTAAGTTTTGTTCCTGACTGTGACACCCCTTATTTTCGTCGATAAATGATATAATAGACTAGCGCGACAATAACGCTTCCCCCAAAGATATTTCCTAAAACGACGGGAATCATATTATATATAAACCCGCTCCATGTGAGATGATTAATTAAAGTTAACCCCTCGCCATAACTCCCTTTAAGTAAGATTCCCAGGGGGATTAAATACATATTTGCCACGCTATGTTCGAAACCCGCTGCCACAAAGGCGGTGACAGGAAAGATACATGCGAGAACCTTGTCTGTGACGGTACGTCCGGACATGGCCATCCAGACACCCAAGCATACAAGGAGATTACACAAGATACCCTTGAAAAAGAGCTCACTCCACGGGGCGGAAGTCTTATAAATAGCGATTTTTACTGCTTGTAAGCCGACAGCACCATCGTGCATGGCGGCATGATGTGAATAATAAACAATGAGTACGAGGCCCAATGCTCCTAAAAAATTCGTGATCAGGATAATGGTCCAGTTTTTGATTAATTCAAAAAAAGTAATTTTCCGGCTTACTAAGGCCATGACGAGTAAATTATTCCCCGTAAAAAGTTCTGCTCCAGCAATCACAACCAGGATTAATCCCAATGAAAAAGCGAGCCCTCCAATGACTCGTGCAAGGGTGAAATTTAGTGTCGGATCGCTTACCACTAGGGTGTAAAACATGCTTCCCAGACCGATAAAGCCACCAGCCATAATGCCGAGAGCCGACATGGGCAAGAGCGGGAGTCGCGCTTTGGTGATCCCTAATTTATCGACCCTTTCAGCAATTTCCTTTGGTGAATAAGAATCGAATCCAAAAATAGTTGGATTTTCGATTTTTCGATCCTCTGCTGGTTTTTGTTCGGCACCCATAAAAACTTCATTACCAATCACTTATTCTCCCGGCAAGGAGTTTATCCTTTTTTCTGATAAAAGGAGAGGGAGTTTATCCTTAATGACAGGGTTATTAGTCTTTGATTGTGTAAATAAATCTAAATCAACGCTTGTAAATAATGCATACTCCGGTAGGGCTTTGATTTTAACATTATTCTGATTATGACAAAAATAAAATTTGGCCCTATTGAAATCATCCCCAAAATCAATGATCGTGGTGAGTTCGTGTCTATTGGAACGGTGACAAATGACGGCATCCCACTCAGGAATCCTGATATACGCTTTCTTCCATGGTTTGATACTTATTCAGGTGATATTTTTTCCCGGTTTCATTTTGTCAAAACCGAGCAAATTGCGGACGGCACGATCATCCATTTAAAAGCGGTTAGCTCGAATGATTATCCTTTCCGCGAGAAAAGGGATACTTCCGGGGATATTTGTTTCCGGGATATTTGTTGGGATGCTCCTGTTAAAGAGCTTGATTTCAGGATACAGCTCCGCCCGGTCCAGGATCAAATTGATGGTCACACGTTTAACGGTTTTAAATATTGGTTTGAGGCAGACAATGATAGTCTGAAGTTCCACCGTGTCCTTGACCGCCAGACTTGGGAGATTGGGGCCACGATTGAGGGGAATACCCAAGTGCTCCGCAGTTGGCTCACCCCCGCCCGAGCCGAGCTGGGCAAGGAAATGGCTTATTCGACCGCCGGTTTCGAACACGAGATTGGTTGTATGCCTGGCAATCTCTGGGCGCGTTGGACACTTTTGCCAGCCTATGATTTACAACGGGGCAAAGCCAATCAAGGTGTTTTATTAGCTTATTTCGACGAGGTATCCCTGATCCGTACGGTTGTTGAAAAAGGGCTAGGTGACAACCATTTGAGGATTTTGGACATGCATTTCTTTGCTGAGAGTGCGTCTTTCAAGACAAATCCCAAGACGATACTTTATTGCCCGGATACACTGGATAATGTCGATCTGATGAATCTCTGGACCCGGATGCATGACCGCGAACGGGATAAAGCCCGCAAACAGTTTGATATCAGAAAAGATGGGCCACCGGAAATCACACTTTGTAAGAATGTATGGGTGAATGTGAAATTTGACGAGTCATACCAAGATGTCATTGATCTGGCTTCGGAATTGAATGCTGACAATGTGATGATCGACCCGATCTGGGAAAGTGGCCAGACACACATGGATGAACTGGCAAAAGTCAAAGTCGCGGACACCCTCGGCCATACAAGCACCTTGGAGAAGTTATGCCTTTCGAACCAATGCGCCGTGATTGATTGGGAAGTCGATCGGATGAGGGGTGGGGAAGAAGGATTAAAAAAAGTTTGTGATTACGGAAAATCAAAAAACATCAATATACTTTCGTGGATCGCCACTCACATGGCCCCAAACTCGCAATGGAGGCATGGGAACTTTAATAAAGGAAAAGGAACCGGTAAATTTGGTGTCTTTGCAGCAAAAGAGAGTGGGTACCATCCCGACACAGGATACCCCGGAGATTGTTGGCCGTTGAATCTCAATGGTCCTATGTGTGATTATGTTATTGAACGGGTGATCGATATCAGCCGGAAAACAGGATTAAAGGGTTTCCTCTGGGATTCATTCTCTAATCTCGGCTGGTGGCAGCTTGATTATTCTGCGGGCACAATGAAACCTCAGTTTGAACGGATGGCTAAGGTTTATGCCGATTTGGCCAATGAGGGGCTTTACCTAATGCCTGAGGCGATTACGACATTTTCCAGTCATTCATGTCTGGGAATGTATGGGGGCGATACTTATCGGGATGAAGACCTTGGTTACTCCTATGATTCCTGTGTCCATCCTCCCGTAAAAGAGGGGACTCATGAATATATTGACAATGAGATTCTCCGTGGGAAATCTTCTGTCGATTATCTTTTCCAGTGTATCGCACATAAACGCGTTCCTAATATGGCATGCTGGCAGGTTCCGGTTGCAGAACGCGATCCGAAGGTCATTGTTCAATTGAGGGATTTATTTACCGCTTACAAAAAAATCCGTTCATCCATGGATAAACGGACGGTTCTCAAGGATGGACAAGGTGTGCTTTGGGAATCCGAAGATGGGAAGAAGAAACATCTCTTCTCATTCAAGGAACAAGTTTCCCCTGCTGCAAATGCGATTGAGGTCATTTCAGGGAAACCTGCCGAAAATGGGAAGTTACAGACCAATAAAGTTTATCTGATTGATTAAATATCGGTGTTTGGCTCAAAAGGTTTCTGTTATTGGATTAAATTCTTAAAAAAGAAAAAAGGGCAACCGTACTGGTTGCCCTTGAATATTTTCAAGATAAGAATCGAGGCTTGTATTTAAAGGTGAGCCCCTTTGCTAGCGATAATCTCTTGATAACAATAACCACTATCCTTGATGGTGCGTTTGAGGGTTTTCAAATCGGTATGAACGAGGCCAAACCGCATGTGATACCCTTCAGCCCACTCGAAATTATCCATAAAACTCCAGAACATATAACCACGGATATCGACTCCATCATTGAGTGCTCGTTTCATTGCCCCGACATATTTTTTAATATATTCCACCCTCCCCGTGTCGTGAACACGTCCGTCATCTGAGACTTTGTCTGTTGGTTCGGGTAAACCATTTTCGGTAATCATCTGGGGGAATCCCTTATAACGCTCTGAAAGCTGTTTGAAACAATCGTAAAAACCTTGGGGATAAACCACAGAGTCCCATGAATTTTTCTCTAATCCTTCAGGGGGTTTGCCATAATTCCATCCTTGGTAGGTGTGAGTATCACCCGATTCCACCCAGATACTGAAATAGTGGTTAAACCCGACAATATCGGTATTCGCGTGCATGAGTTCGTCATCGCCTTTTTTCACGAAGAAATCGTCCCCATGATCATAGGCGCGTTTCAGGGCTGCTTCAGGGTAACCACCACCTTTAAAGATCGGATCCAGATACCAGAAAGTCTGGTCTTCTTCACAATGGCGATATGCTTCGACATTTTTGGGTTCATTATTCAGCGGATAAAAAGCGGCTATATTCACCCCTGTTGCAACAATTCCTCCCGGGACAAGCTCTTTAACGGCTCTTGCGGCTGCCCCGTGGCAGAGTGTGAGATGGTGATTGGACCTGCACAAGGCTGTATAACAGCCTCCTACGGATGCTGGGGCATGCCATCCATCATCCATGGCGGTATCCGAGTTTGGAATGGACATTAGGTTCGTTGATCGGGATCCAGTATTTGACCCGGTCACCCAATGCTTTGATCACCGTGCGGGCATATTGCTCAAACCATGTCACGGACCGGCGGTTGAGCCAGCCGCCACTCTGGTGGATAGCCAATGGCAGGTCCCAGTGGAAAAGGGTGGCCATCGGGCTGATCCCGTTTTCGATTAAACAATCCACAAGACGGGAATAATAATCCAGCCCCTTTTGATTGACCTCTCCATGGCCATGAGGATAAGTGCGGGGCCAGGAAATAGAAAAACGGTAGGCATTCAGCCCCAGTTTTTTCATCAGGGCGGCATCTTCCATATAGCGATGGTACCGGTCGCAGGCTACATCAGCATTTGAACCGTCTTTGACCACCGGGAGTATGCCCGAAAGCATCCCAGATGGATGGACCTTTACCATCGAGATTCCATGCCCCTTCGACTTGGTGTGAAGCGGTGGCAGAGCCCCAGAAAAAATCATCAGGAAAGTTTTTCATTATTGGATATGTTTGGTTGATTCGATAGTGTATTGTTGCCCGTTGAACTGTCCGGTCCGCACGAGGTGAGCTTGGCCGGAGCTGGAACTCACAGAGGCCAGATTGCAGACCCCACGGGTGAAGTCATAAGTATTGCCGTCATCTTCGATGAGTGTTGCAGGCAAATTGCCCTGGCCGTAGATGAATATATCGAGTTTAAAGCTATTTGGGTCTCCTGTGTGTGGGGTTGGTTTTGCCAGAGGCAGGACTGTTCCCGATTTCACAAAAAGGGGAATGATATCCAGGGGAACCTTCATGGTGATTTTTTGGGAGCCCGGATATTTTTGTCCTGTCCAGAAATCAAACCATTCCCCTTCAGGAAGGTAGATTTCACGTTCGGCCTTTCCGGCGACGATCGGGGCGACCATGAGGTTATCCCCCATCATCCATTGGTTATCCACCCCGTAGGTTTCCTTGTCGTGGGGGTAGTCCATGACCAAGGCGCGAAAAGGGGGAGTCCCCTTTAGGTAATATTGGTAGAATGCCCCGTATAGGTAAGGGATTAATTGCATGCGCAGTTCGAAAAACTTACGGCAACTTGCTTCAAGTTGTTCGTAATTCTCGAGGAATTTATCTTCGTTATTCTCAGTGTAACGCCACTGTTTCCAAGGGGGATTTTTGATATACCAAGCATTCACGAGTGCTTGTGGGGAGAGACAGACTGATTGGATACGGCGGATCAAATCTTCCTCGGAAGCCCCTTCACGGACTTCAGGACACCAGAGTAAACCGCTGAATCCGGAATTCACCACCCCGCGGATGAAGTCATTGTGGTCGTAGAGGTCGCTGTAGAGGACAAAGGGATAAGAACTCGACAGGGCGTGGGCATTACGCACTTCCGAGTACGTGCGCAAATTGCGCTTCACAAAGACGCTGTCGATTGTCTCCATGTAGTTCACCCCCATGAGACTGTGCATTTGTTCACCGTCAAGACCGCCGGGGAATTGAGAGATTTCAGGGAAAGACCAGGGGAATGCGATGAAGTCGGAGTTATCACATTCGTCGAGTTTGTATCCCGATACCCCGAGGGAGACATGTTCTTTGTCATGATGGTCTGCAAAGATTTTGCGGACATTCGGCAGGGTTAAATCAGGCACGACGCCTTGTTTAAATGCCTCAAAATTCCCAGAAAAATCTTGCACTTGCTGATAGATGGGGGAGGCGGGGTGGGTAAATTGGTGACTCCAGAGATTGACCTTAAATCCCTTTTCCGCCAGGGCATCTACGACCGCTTTGGGGTTAGGGAATTTTTCGGTATTCCAGACATAAGAGCAGGCATAGGAGTGGGTTTGCCAGCCGGGTTCAAACCCCAATACGTCACAGGGCATATTACTCGAACGGAAATTGTCGGCGAGTTTCAGGAAATCATCCGTTCCAAAATCAGCCCGGCCCCGATACCACACCCCGAGACCCCAACGGGGAGGGAGGACCCCACCACCGCTGAAGAGATTGTAACGGGAAACGGCATCTTTCATATTTGGTCCACCAAATATGTAGATATCAGCTCCTTGGACGTGGGGGATTTCGATAAAAATCCGTTTATTTTGTGCGACACTTTTATCGACATACAGGTCCTGGGTAAAAGCACCAAGATTCGTTTTTTGACCTTTATCATGAGCCTCCCGCTTTTGAAGGGGTGTGGCACAGGCGACATAGAATGTCGCGTAACGGGCTGTATCCACGAGAATCCCGTACCCGGATGTGGTTACATAAAATGGGACCGGTGCGTGGGAGTCTCCCGCATCGGCGATGGGGTCCGAGTTGACACGCAGGGTTTTTTTCTTGGCGATCTGGTTAAAGGATTTTAATTGCAGTCCTAGTCCATAAACTGAATCTTCAAATCCAAGTGGGATTTCAATCACAAACCCCCGTTGGGTTTGGTAACTTTTAATCTGGCTACTCTCAAAGGGTGGGTGAGTGGTTTCTGATAATTGCGTGAATCTTTCAGCGGGAACCGGTTGACGGTTACGCATGCTTATGGGGGTGAGTTTCTCGGGTGTCCCAAGGGTGACTTTCCAAATGCCGGGATGAATGGGGTTCATATAATAGGGGTTAGAATTAATGTGTTGATTGGGCGGAGTTTGGTAAAAATCCCGTGAATTACAAGCGGAAGTTCATACAAATATTCGTCAATCAAAGACCTTTTAATGTTAGAAATAATAAAAAATTGACACTTATTGCATTTATAAAATAGGTCTTCACAAATATATACATAAAGGCTTTAATTTTTGGCTCGTATGAATAGTTTAAAAATTGAAGAAAGTTTTTGAATGCCAGTGGAAATTTTTGTAAGGAAAATTAAGCAGAAAATTTTTGATGACCGCATTTTTTTAACCCGGATATTAGCATTTGGTCTAATTATTTTTTTATTACTGTCTGGAAGTTACTGGAGAACCCAGAGTGAGATCATCCAAATTATTTTTTTAAGCTTTGGAATCATCCTTTCCGGGGTCGGAGCCATCGGGAGAATATGGTGCTCTGTCTACATTGCCGGTTATAAGAATAAAATCCTCGTTGTAGAAGGACCATACTCGATGACCCGTAATCCGCTTTATTTTTTTAGTTTAGTGGGAGGGATTGGTTTCGGGCTCTTCACCATGACATTAACAGCCCCCGTGTTCATCATTATCGCTTTTGCCCTCTATTACCCTTCGGTCATCAAGAAGGAAGAGGAACGCCTAGAGTCCATTTACGGAGATTCCTTCAGGTCTTATAAACAAAAGGTCCCGTCCTTTTTCCCTAATTTTAAGATCTATTCTGATCCTGAGTCCTTCACGGTGAATGCGAGGGCTTTGCAAAGTCAGATCCCGAGTTCATTTTCATTTATCCTTGCCCTCCCGGGGATTTTGGCGATCCATGGATTTCAGTATTTGGGATGGGTAAAGGTTTTTTGGACGGTCTATTAAATATTTGTAGGGGTAGCCTCAGCGCGAGGCCCCCCAAGCTGTCTAAATATCGATAAATTCTATTTTACGTTGAGTAAATCGGGCTGTCCGGCGGTATCCGATTTTTTTGACTAATTCTAATGCCTTTTCAAAATCCATCCCTACTTCAGCCGGTTTATGGGCATCCGATGAAATGACAATGGGGATATTATGTTCAAATGCGATTTTAAGGAAATCCTCACTCGGGTAAATCTCGCCCACTGGCTTTCTTAATCCGGCGGTGCTGACTTCGATTGCGACCCCCATCTTCATACATTGGTAAAGGGGGCCTTTGTAATATTGGGTCAAATCCCCTTTCGGGCGGTGACCAAATTTTTTGACTAGGTCCGGATGAGCCATGATATCAAAAAGCCCGGTGCAGATAGCCTGTTCCCATAAAAAGAAATACCGCTCCCAGATATCCTCGATCGACATTTCATCGTAACGGTGGACGAGGTCGGGGTTGTCAAAACCCCAGTCATTGATGTAATGGACAGAACCAATCACATAATCGAAATCATAGTCTTTGGTCAGTGTTTCGATATAGAGCTCTGTGCCGGGATGGAAGTCCGCCTCAATCCCGAACTTCACCTTGTAATCCGAAAACCGTTGCCGGGCATCATCGACGATCCTTTGGTAAATGGGCATCTGATTGGAATTCATCCGGAAATCAGGATCATACCAGGGAGGCATGGGACAATGATCGGAAAAACCGATTTCTCCAAGGCCGCGTTCAATGGCCTTTTCCACATATTCCCACGGTGCCCCGCTGGCATGTTTGCAGAGGGGTGTGTGCATATGGTAATCGGCTAGTGATAAAAGAGAGATTTCGGACATAATTTAATGACGAATTAAATGGATTAAACCATAATAGTCACGCTACAAATTGTTTGGCTCATCGTATTTTTGAGTGCCGAGAATTGAGAGGGGGAGGGCCGCTCATCCTACAGAATTAGTTTGGCCATCCTGATTTCCTCATCCTTCGTGCCTTTCTGTTCTTCGTGATGCAAATTGCTCTGGCAGGCAAGCAGGGCCGCTCGCCCTAAAAGAGAATGAGAAAAAACTTTGCGTTACTCCCGCGGACTTGTGCCGTGAAACTGATTTTCTTCCTGTGTGGAAATATAACCATTAGCCCGATGGATTTTCGAGCGCGTCGAGTCGGTTATGCGGGGACGGGGGTGCGCAATTTGCTGATGATGCGGGGGAGGGCCTCGAGGGCTTGGTCGATATCTTTGCGTTGGTTATAGACGCTCAGGGAGAGGCGGATGGAGCCTTTGGCGGCCTCGTCTGAGAGTCCCATGGCCTTGAGAACGTGGGAAGGTTCAAGGGAGCCGGTCGTGCAGGCTGAACCGCTGGAGGCACAAATGCCTTCACGGTCGAGATTAACCAAGATCGCATCGGCTTCCACCCCGTCGATTGCGATACTGATCGTATTAGGAAGGCGGGGGGATGATTCCCCATTGATTTTTACTCCCGGGATGGCGGCTTTTAATCCATTTTCTAAGTCATCGCGGAGTTTGCGCACTTCGGTATTCTCTTTGTCCATGAGATGGAGGGCGAGTTCACACGCTTTGCCCAGAGCCACGATGGATGCGACATTTTCGGTGCCGCCCCGTTTGCCGCGTTCCTGTCCGCCGCCGATTGAGTAAGGTTTGAAATTGACCCGTTTACGGACGAAAAGAACCCCCACACCTTTGGGACAATGAAGTTTATGGCCGGATAAGGAGAGCATATCGATTTTATTAGCCGCCATATTAATGGGGATTTTGCCGACGGCCTGTACGGCGTCCGTATGGAAAAGGACGTTTTTCTTTTTGCAAACCTCAGCAAATTGCTCCACGGGGAAGAGGACGCCTGTCTCGTTATTGGCCCACATGATAGAAACGATGGCCGTATCCGGGCGGATGGCGGCTTCGAGAGTATCGGGTGAGATCATTCCGTCACTATCGACATCCAAGCGGGTGATTTCGTACCCCTGAGATTCGAGGTATTCGGTTTGTTTTTTAACGGCGGAATGCTCGACTTTGGTGGTGATGATATGTTTTTTGCCCGGTTGAGTAATAAGGGCTGAATGGATGGCCGCATTATCGGACTCCGTGCCGCAACTGGTAAAAATGATTTCCCTCGGGTCAGCCACGATCAATGCCGCGACTTGCTCACGGGCTTTTTCGATAGCGAGGGTGATCTGATTGCCGAAACGGTAGGAGCTCGAGGGGTTTCCGTAGAACTCGGTTAAGAAGGGTAACATTGCCTCCACGACTTCCGGGGCGATTTGAGTGGTGGCGTTATTATCCAGATAAGTAATTTTGTCTTTACCGATATTCATAAGGCATGTGAGAAAGCCATTTTTAGGCCAAAAAGACAAGCGCAACTTGCGTCATACTGTGCCGGCTTGGACAAAACAGTAGTTAAAAAGGGTTTGCCACTCGGCCAATTGGATTTGTCGGCAAAGCATCTCCTCAGGCAGTCCCGAATCACGATACTGCTCACATAATCCGATATAATAGAACGGATCCCAGCTGTCGGTGAGTGCGAGAAACGGGGCTTGGGGGCAAGTTGCCTCATTGATCAAGGGGGTGACTACGGCAGTGATTTTGGGGAAAACGGGGTGTTTACCAACGCGATTAAACCAGTAGGCGGCATTACCTGCGTCGGGCTCGCGCCTGTGCATGATCCCGTGCCAGTAGCTCCCTGTGGACGTCGGGATATCCTGCGAAATCTTGTGGGAATCATCGAGGTAGTCATTCAAGAGCCAGAGAGCGGCTACACAACATTGATTCATTACGGGGTTTTGTGCAGGAATATCCTTAATAAAGGGGGAGATATTAAGTCGGGCGTCAGGGAGGGGATGGCCGGGGCCTAATACCGGCAGGGGGATACTCTCAATGAGTTTGCTGATCCCGGAAGGAAGATTGGGCATAAGGGGAAATGTTATTTGGACTGAGTAGAGGCTGTGGCGGCTGGATCACTCGATTCGACAAAAAGGGCTAGGGAAGCGGTGTACCCGTGGAGGAAATTCGATTTACCGACGGGTCCGATCTCCCCGTTGCAAAAGAATCCGGCTAAGGGAATATCGCCAAAGAACTTAGCAACCGTTTTTGCGTCGTGATTACCTTCTTTAAAAAGGTTTTTACCCCGCCCGTTGCAGACGAACATTAATCCGGAAAGGATTTGTTTACCTTTGAGCTCGGACTTTTTTTCTTCCAGCCAGTGTTCGAGGTCTTCATGGGCGGTTTTAGAGTCCCGGAGTTGGAATTGGATAGTTTGCCCGACATGAGGCCATTCACCGACAGCTAAAGCTCCCATTGCCTGATCGGCCCCGAGCAAATTGCGCACGAGGAAATCCCCGCGTTTAAATTTCTCCTTGTACTCGTTCATGACAAAACCGATGAAAAGATTGCCCTGGGCGCGGTTTTTGAGTTCATCATTCAGGGAGTCCACCGTCTCAGAAAGCACCTCGTAGGCAGGGCGTCCGCCGAGCTCAAAAATAATATTCTGTTCGGCCTTTGTGATGATGTGTGATTTGCCAATCGGGATGCATCCTTGGGAGACGACCGTGTGGATTTCTAGGCCACCGGAGAGATGGAGACCCACCCCACCTTCGGAAAAAGATTGGCCATTGAGGAAAATACGTGATTGGCGGTTGCCCATATTCCCGCTGGCCAAACCTCCTGTCGTGGGGGAATGGTCGAGGGCGGCATTCCAGCTTTTCATCCATGCCAAGGAATCAACCGTAAACGGATCGGAGAATACGACGAATTTTGATTGATCCCCCTTTTTTTTGCCGATCTTTTCAAACCATTCTTCCGATGAAGTCTGGTTCTCGATGAATTCCTGATTATAACGGAACGTATTGAATTCACAGCCTTGGGGCAGATTCATCATGAGCAGGGAAAAGGACGGGCTTTGCTCGATTTCTGTATTCGTGCCCAAGACACCCGAGCCGGAGCAACCCACGACAGTCCCTGCATGACCATCGACCCTCACGCTTTCGAGGATATCCTCGGCCATCGCGAAAAAGTGTTCAGTCATAAAGACAAATGCAATGCGGCTTTTTGAGGGGATGAGATCCTTACGGCAATTGATAATCTCTTGGGAAATGGTCTCCAAAGTAATTGGTTCGTGTAAAGTAATGGAGGCGGAGCTATTCATTACCTCTAGCTTAGTCATAAATGGTTTAGCTTCAATCGAAAATATCGATCCGTACGGGGTTAATTATTTATATATATTACCCCTCCGTTATAGTTATTTGTAAAGAAATAAGACCGTTTAAATAGTTGTTATTACCGTTCATCATATTTTATTACTCTTTTTTAGATGCCATGATATTTTTGCCAGTGAAAGAAGTTCGGACAAGTTCGCTACGCAAGTAGTGGACTAGACGAGGCCGATAACCGCTCTTTTCCCCTAAGAAGTCTCTTCATAGCGGTTATCAGGCCTCGTTCTTTTTTTGAATTTCCTGATAGGGCGAGCAAATTGCACCACGAAGAAAAAAAATAGAGGGACAATCTTCTGATTGTCTGGGGAGGAATTGCCGAGGTGTCGGGGCGACCATTGGACTATATGATGCAATCCCGTTGGGATAAGGGAAGAAAGCCGAAAGTCTCAATTTATACGTTGAAGAGATGAGGGGGTTATTTGTAAGGATATAGACCCATTCAGAGCCTGATTTTTACCATTCATCATAATTCACCCTAATACCGTAAAAATCGTGATAGGTTAATCATTGTAAGAGGTTGGGACAAGTTCATCACACGGGTGGTGAGCTAACGAGGCCGGTAACCGCTCTTTTCCCCTAGTAGTCTCTTCATGAGGGTTACCGGTCCTCGTCTTTTTTATCCGATTAATCTGATTTTTTAAATTCTGGCGCTTGGTATGAATCTGTCATCGTATTTTAATGTCCAGCCACACGCACAAGATGAAGATATATATACTTGCATCATGTCCATATTAATTTCCTAATTGATAGGCGTTAACGAGGCGTCAGTATTTCATTTCCCGGTCCGGGTTTCGAGGAATGTCAGAGGACTTTTACCTGGAAAGAAAAGACTGAGATTTTCAGTCTGAGTCTGGGTGTGAAAATATTTTATCATTGACGAAAACGACATGCATTTGAGTCATAATAAGGATGGCACATTTTCAAATCCGGTCATGGCAAATGGTCATTGGTCTGATCCATGTGTTGTGCGTGTGAATGAAGACTTCTATTGTGTGACCTCGAGTATTGAAAAATGCCCCCGTGATATCATTCGTTCCTCCCTTCGTTTCCAGTCACCGAATACGGGAACAGCCGTCATGGGTCCTGATCATCAATGGTATTATGTATACAATTATTACGATGCTTTACGACCCGCTTTATGCCGCCAAATGCATGTGGATAAAATCGATTGGGACACGGAAAACTGGCCGGTTGTAAATGATTCTAACGGCCCCGGACTTATTTATCCGAAACCGCTCGACGATCCCCAAATAAATCAATGGATTCCTGATCTGAATGATGAATTTAATCGTCCCGAACTGGAAGGGATCACAGGCGGTGCTCTGGGGAGTAAATGGCTTTTTAAGGAGGAGAATATCAATAGCTGGTCTCTGGCGGAACGGCCTGGTTGGCTGCGCCTGCGGACACTTTACCCGGGAATAGAAACATTCAGTCCGGCAAATTGTCTCGTTCAGCGTCCGGTCAGTGCCTATTTTGAGATTTCGACATGCTTGGATTTTTCGTCGAATTTCGAGCGTCAATCCGCGGGGTTGTTGATTCGTGAGTTCCAGACTCTGTCAGGACTCTTGCGTGCTCCTCGTACAAGGAGACACCTGATTACCATCAAGGAGTAAAGAATCTACAGATTTGCGGCTTGGGAGATGAATTTACGGTGTTCATCGATGAGGCTGCGTAGCATCAGGATATGAGCTGTAGCTCGACTGACAAGGCTCATCAGGTTGGGCGTTTCTAAGGTCACGTCGAAAGGTTCATGTCCTTCGCTGGCATGGAGAGTGAGTGGGCGGAGGGCTCCCGAAACAGATTCCTTGATAATCCCGCCTTCGGCTTTATGCCCGTCGATGATAAGGGAGAAATTAATCGGGATAATCGTCGATGCAGCATGCAGTGCCGGTTTGACGAGGGATTCACTAAGCAATGAACCGTTAGCGTAACCGTAGAGTCCTTCGGAATCATCGTCGGCATGGAGATTAATCAATCCGTCGAGTTTCCGGTTTTGGAATTCTTTCTGCATGACCAATGCTTCGGGCTCTTTGGGAATATCCTGAAATTCCCGGTTCAGGTCGATGCCGTTGGCATTTCCCCTGGCTCCATACTCGAAGCCGTAGGGATTCAGCATAGGATAAAGTGAGAAAGTGTAAAATTTCAGGAGGTGGGGACGGTTATAGATTTCATTAATCCAACGGTAAATGGCGTAGATCCCTTCAGCCTCGTCGCCGTGCATGCCGGCGGTGACAGCGACCTGGATTTTCTCATCCTCGCGCCCGTCTGGTGCTGCAAGCTTGATCCGGAGGATGTCGATCGTAGATTGGCCGAGGGGAACCTGACCGATGGACTGGACTTGGGTTAATTCCGGGCGTTGTCGGCACAGGGACTGGAAACGTTCAATCAGGGCATGAGCGGAACGGTAGCGGTGCGGGGTGGTCAGGGGAGTCCATTCTTCGCGCAGGAGGCGGATGGAAAGCTGGAGATTACCCCAGAGCAGGGCATCATTATCGGTCATTGGCAGGAGGTTAGAGTACCCTTTCACCAGAGGATGGATGACTTTCTTGAGGATGGGGGTAAACAGGGCCTGGTCTTTGAGTGCACACCGCACACACACACGCAGGACTTCATTGAGTCTTGCCGCACCGATCCATGGCTGGTCGGCGGCTCCAGCGGCTTCTACTCCGACAAGCAACTCCTCCTCAATGACTTTGAGATATGTCGGGGTCAAGGGATTCATGAGTGATTCACTAACCTTTGGCCATTGACGAAATAATCGACTGGAAAATTTGCAGCCCGTCCGAGGATCCGAGGATCGGTTCACAAGCCCGTTCCGGATGGGGCATCAGTCCAAAGACATTCCGGGCTTCATTACAGATACCGGCAATATTTTCGAGTGACCCGTTCGGATTTGACTCGGGGGTGACTTGGCCCTCTTTATTACAGTAACGGACAATGATTTGTTCATTAGCCTTCAGCTGTGCCAGCGTCTCGGGTTCGGCAAAATAACATCCTTCCCCGTGGGCGATGGGGATTTTTAAGACCTGTGCTTTGTCGAGTCCGGAGGTAAAGGGGGTATTCGTATTCTCGACGAGGAGATTCACCTGTTCACAGATAAAATGCAGGTTTTTATTCCTGATCAATGCCCCGGGCAGGAGGCCTGACTCACAAAGGATTTGAAATCCGTTACAAATGCCGATGACCAATGCCCCTTTATTGGCGCGATCTACGACTTCTTTCATCGCTGGTGAGAACCGAGCAATGGCCCCACAACGCAGATAATCACCATAGGAAAATCCTCCGGGGACCACATAGATGTCCGCGTCGGGTATTTCATTGTCCTTATGCCAGATGTACGTCGCTTTGACACCAAGAACCTTGGTGGCGACATGGTACATGTCCTGGTCACAATTCGATCCGGGAAACTGTAATATTCCAAAATGCATGGATCATTATTTAACAGCGTGGAAAATTAAGTAAACAATGAAGAAGAGGACCCCGATTAAAATCAGAATCCGGTTGCGAAAATTGCGTTGGTTGACTTTCAGGCCCCGGGGTCTTTGGAGGGATGGCTGGTGTCGGGGTTTGTGATCATCAGTATCGGCCGGGAGGGTCGAATACAGGGAGGCTTGGGATTGCTGATGCCTTTCGAGGCGTTCGAGTTCGATTTCCTTTTCTAATAGGGTCGAACTGCTCATTTGCTTTTCAATATCATTGAGCTTATTTTGGAGCTGGCGTTTGAGTGCCTGAACCTCTTTTTTCCTCTCCTCCAGATCATGTGGCGTCGGATTGTCAGGCACAGGGCTCCTTCACTCTGGCGGGGGTTAGTACTTCATATAAATCACGACAGCCAGGAAAAGGATGGCGAGGATCAGGACCAGATTATGGGCGAAACCTTCCCGGACGAGGATACGGAAAGACCGGCCACTAATCGTACCGGAGACTACCCCCTCCTCGGGCATCATCTGGTTGCGTTCGCTCAGGACATGGAGCTTGATCTGGGCTTGGTTATAGTCTTCGCGGGCGGCATCCACCATGGACATGGATTTATAAAGATCTTTTTTCTGGTCGAGACTGCTCCAAGAGACCCCCTCTATCCGAGTTAATTCATCGAGATGCATCTGGAATTTTTCACGGGTCTGGCGGATTTCTTCGATGGTTTTTTGCTCTTCAAACTCCGCCCTTTCCATGAGGGCCATGCCGCGTTGGATACGGTCGAGCATGTCTTCGAGGACACGGGAAAGCTCTTCCTTACGGTGGGTGAATTCTTCGAGTTCTTCGCTTTCACGGGAAAGTTGTTCTTGGAGGCGTTTGATTTCGGAGAGCTGGATCTCCTTTTTCTTGAGTAAATCACCCACTTCCGCACTGGAAGGCCCGCGCTGGCTTTCATCGGAAATTCGAGCTAATAAATCGTCGGAATGGAGACGTTGGTCTGACATGATTACAATAGATAATCAATCGCGCCATCTTTGCAAGCCCTTGCCGAGGATATTTTATGTTCTTTTTCCTTTGTGGTGAGCTCGTTGTGTAAAGAGCTATACCTCAGGTGGAGGCTTGTGAACGGAGTATCTCAAGAGGGGGATGAGTGCACACTCCCCGGCTCAGGGCCAAGCCCGCGAGGATGGAGAGGGCTGTCGCGGAGGCCGTGATGACCACGGGATAAGCAAATCCACCCCAAGGTCGGGTTTCAAATATCCACAGGCTCATCGGGACATAAGCTCCCATCGCGAGCACACTGCCCGCCAGCCCAGAGAAAAATCCGAGGGCAGCATATTCAATGAGCAGAATCGAAAGAATTTGCCGGGAGGAACCTCCCAGCGTGCGCAGCAGAACACTTTCTTTAATGCGTTGATCACGCCCATTCATGAGACTCCCGGCGATGATCGCCACCCCAGAGAGCAGGGTGAATCCCACCACAAACTGGATCACCCAAGCAATTTGCTCCATGATCGAGGTGACCGTTTCGAGGATCAGGGTCAGGTCGATAGCACTGACATTGGGAAAGTCCCGCACCAGCAGACGTTGCAATTCCCCTGACGTCATTCCCTCGGGAATGCGCGTGGTCATGATGGTAAATCCCGGTGCGTCATCGAGGATGCCCGGCGTGAAAAGCATAAAAAAATTAAGGTTAAAGCGGCTCCAGTCCACACGGCGGATACTGGTGATCTCGGCTTTGAGTGGTAGTCCTTGCACATCCAGATCGATGATGTCCCCCAGACCGACACTGAGATCCTTGGCGATTTCTTCCTCCAGCGATAAGGCGACAGTATCGCGCCCGCGCAAATTGCCCGAGGGCCATTGCCCGGCGATGATTGTCTCAGTTTGATTTAGCCCTGCTCGGTAGCTAGAACGGAATTCCCGGCGCAAAACCCATTCAGGCACATTGCCCTTTTCTTTGAGTGCACGGACAGGGACTCCCTTGACTGAGGTGATTCGCATGGTGAGAATAGGAGCACTTTCGAGAAGGGGGAGCTTAAGCTTTTCTAAAAGAGTGGTGACCCCGTCGATTTGATCTTTCTGGACATCGACCAGATAAATGTCGGGCATATCTTGGGTGCCGGTCAGAGAGATTTTTTCCAGAATCGCATGGCGGGCGAGCAGGACGGTGAGAAGCAGAAAAGCTCCTAGACCGAGCGAAAAAACAAAAAGAGTGGTTTGATTCAGGGGACGATGAAGATTGGAAAGTCCTTGCCGGATCAGGTAAGGCCAAGAAGGTTGGACGATTTTCCGTGCCCCATTGATAATTGCTAATGAAATCAACCACAAAAGGAGCATGACTACTCCCAGTCCAGCCACAATGCCGAAGGCTCTTTTGGTGTCTGGGATATTTGAGACTGCCAGAAAAATCAGCATGAGCGCGAGAAAACCCGGAGCCAGCAGGCGCACTATCAGGGATTTGAACCAATGCCCTTTGCCTTTTTGGGCTATTGATGCTGAGGACTCACCACGGAGTGCCATTGAGGGAGACACAATCGTAATTTGGGATAGGGGCAAGAGAATGAATGCCAGACAGACGGCGAACCCGATCAAGACAGAGATAATCAAAATGCCCCACGGCGGAGTCATGCTCACCGCGACAGGTAGATCGTTTTTAAAGATTTCCAGGACAGCACGGTGCAGGATCATGCCCAGCCCGCCACCGGCAAGCGATGAGAGCAGGCAAAGGATGACAGATTGAACCAGATATACCGCGTAAGCCGCTTTTGCCGGGCAACCCAGACAACGCAGGACAGCGATGCTTTTGGTTCGTCGTGCCAGATGGGCACTGATTGCCCCAGCCACCCCGATAGCACCGAGGATCAGGGCGGTCATCGAGATGATGCCGAGGAATTGTTGGAAATTATCCAGAACTTTGCCGATGGAGTCTCGGCGGTCTTCAGGCGTTTCGAATTTCCAACCTTCCTGCGCAAATTGCTCTCGGATGGCGGCAACTTGCACGGGGTCGATATTTTTCAAGTAAAGATGGCGGAACCCGAGACTCCCGGTCCCTGTGAGTCCGGTTTCTTCGAGGCGTTCAAGACTCAGGCAAGCCTCGGGGGCAAACGCATTAAAGCGGTTGCTGCGCGGGGCGGGTTTAACGATGACGCCAAGGATGGGTAACTCCAGAGAACCGAGTGTGACGATGTCGCCGATTTTGAGATCGAACTGATCGAGTAAGGCGGGTTCGAGCACCACACCGCCGCCTGCAAGCATCTGATCCCAAGCTCCAGCAGGCTCTGTACGGACGTCGCCATAAAAAGGAAAACGTCCCTCAATGCCGCGCACTTGCACGAGGCGCCCCGCATTGGCTTTCGGGAAACCCATCATCGAGGAAATACCCGTTTCCTGGGCGTAATCTTCACTGAGACGAATTACCTCCGCGAGTTTATCCGAAGCAATTTGCTGGCGGGAACGGATGTGCAGGTCTGCGCCGAGTAAAGATTTCGCCTCGCTGTCGACAGCGGTTTCAACCGTTTCTTTGAGGGAACGGATTGCGGTCAGCGCGGTGAGTCCAGAGACGACCGCGAGGGCAAAAACCAAGAGACGACGGCGTTGGGAACGACTGTCGCGCCAAGCCATTGTCCAGACCCAAGGATGAATCAGGGCCGGGAGCAATTTGCGTGGGGCGACTGAGCTTGGGGAATCATGCGGACTCATGTCGCTCTCCTTGGGAAACGATTTTTCCCGCACGCATGGAGATCACACGTCCCGCAAGGCGCGCCAGTGCAGGATCATGTGTGACGAGCACGAGCGCGGTGCCATTCTCACGATTCAGGTCAAAAAGCATTTTAATAATCGGTTCACTGGTCGCTGCGTCGAGATTGCCAGTGGGTTCGTCGGCAAAAAGGATCGCGGGTTTGTGGATGAAAGCACGGGCGAGGGCGACGCGTTGCTGTTCACCTCCCGAGAGTTGCGAGGGGTAATGGGTCAGACGGTTTTGGAGTCCGACTTGCGCGAGCAGATCAGCCGCTTCACGGGTTTTTCCCGAGAGACCGCGGAGCTCTAGGGGGATCAAGACATTTTCAATCGCAGTGAGTGTCGGGATGAGCTGGAAACTCTGGAAGACAAAGCCGACCATACGACCGCGTAACTCCGCCCTCCTATCTTCATCGAGACTCTCGAGGCGTTGGCCACCGAGGCGAATCCAGCCGCTGGAGGGACTGTCGAGACCTGCGCAGAGTCCGAGCAGGGTTGTCTTTCCACTGCCCGAAGGGCCGATAATGGCACAGGACTCACCCGCGGCGACTTGCAGATTCACATCGGAAAGAACGGTGAGCTCATGGTCTCCAGTCTTGTAAGTGCGACCCAGCCCGTGGGTTTCCAAGAGAGGGGAATTGACAGTGTCTGATCCAGACGCGATAGTGTCACGGTGATTTTGATCTGATAAAATCGGCATATATGATGAATTACAATTTGTTTAAATTAATGCGAAGGATATTCCTGCCGCTAATAGGATTTTTAATATGGAGTGCATTCACCATTCCTGCAAGTGCTGAGAATCCCCCCGGTAAAAAAATTATTTTTCTCGGAGATAGTATCACAGCGGGTTACGGTCTGGACGATCCGGACAAAGAAGCGTATCCGGCATTGATTCAGGAAAGAATCTCTGCTGCGGGAATTAAGGCACAGGTGATCAATGCTGGGATCAGCGGGGACACAACCGCCGGAGGATTGCGCCGCGTGAAATGGGCTCTACAAAACGGGGCAGACATTCTTGTCATTGCCCTCGGGGCTAATGACGGTCTGCGTGGTGTCGATCCGAAACAAACCGCGTCGAATCTCAAGGAAACCATATTAGCAGCCCGTAAAATCAATCCCGATATGGTTATTCTCGTGGCCGGAATGCAGATGCCTGAAAATATGGGAAAAGATTATGTTGGGCAATTTGCCGCAGTCTTCCTGCAAATTGCGCGGGATCAGAAGGTTCTACTCATCCCGTATCTCTTGGAAGGGGTCGGTGGGATTCCCGAGATGAACCAACCCGACTACATTCATCCCACAAAAAACGGGCAAAGCGTTATCGCTTCCAATGTCTGGACGTATCTTGAGCCTGTCATAAAGAAGTAACCCCCTCAGGAGAACTCAGACCTTAAGCAAATTGTATGATTACTGCCTAATACGATTTTGCCCAAAGCACACGTTGTGTGCTGGGATTTCCGGTGAAGGGGCAAGTCCCCGCTTCGGTATGAGCATCTGTGAAAGGAATGCAACGGATGGTGACTTTAAGGTCTTCCTTGATCCGGGCTTCGACTTCCGCGCTGCCATCCCAGTGAGTCAGGGCAAATCCCCCGTGAATCTCGGGTTTATCCGCATTTTGCGCAGTGAAATAGGTGTAGAATTCATCCTTGGAATCGATTTTTTGCGTCTGAGCATTACGGAATTCCAAGGCGCGATTGTAGAGGTTATCCTGGATCTCTTCGAGCAAATTGCCCGCACCCGAAACAAATTGCGCGGCGGGGAGGGAAACTTTTTCTTTAACCCCCTTGTCACGGCGTCCGACAAAAACACTGCCGCTTTCGAGGTCGCGGGGTCCGATTTCGACACGGATAGGTACTCCTTTTTTGATCCATTCCCAGCTTTTGACCCCACCACCGAGGTCGCGGTTGTCGATTTCGACAGTGATGGGTTTGCCATTAAAGGATTCTTTTTTGAGGTCATCGGCGAGTTTGGCGCAAGCGGCACGGACAGCCTCTGCCGTGTCAGGTTTCGGTGTGACGGGAATGATAATAATCTGGGTGGGCGCGATTTTGGGCGGAAGGATCAAACCGTCATCATCGGAATGGGTCATGATCAAGGTGCCAATGAGGCGCGTACTCACTCCCCAGCTGGTGGTCCAAGCGAGCTCTTCCTTGCCCTCGCGGGATTGGAATTTGATATTGGAGGCTTTGGCAAAGTTCTGCCCGAGGAAATGGGAGGTTCCTGCCTGGACAGCTTTACGGTCTTGGACCATGGCTTCGATACAAAATGTTTTGACGGCACCGGGGAACCGTTCACCCGCACTTTTTTCGCCTGTGTAAACAGGGATGGCGAGGAATTCCCGGGAAAATCGCTCATAGACATGGAGCATTTTAATGGTTTCCTCCATAGCTTCGGCCTCGGTCTCGTGGGCGGTGTGGCCTTCCTGCCAGAGGAATTCGGCAGTACGCAGGAAAAGCCGTGGGCGCATTTCCCAACGGACGACATTGGCCCATTGGTTGATCAAGATCGGGAGGTCGCGGTAGGATTCCACCCATTTGGCGTAGGTCGCACCGATAATGGTTTCGGAGGTGGGACGCACGACGAGGGGTTCAGTCAAAGGACCGGCGGGAACGAGCTTGCCGTCTTTATTGACTTCCAGGCGGTGATGGGTGACGACGGCACATTCCTTAGCGAAACCTTCGACGTGTTCGGCTTCTTTTTCGAGGTAACTCAAAGGGATGAAAAGGGGAAAGTAAGCATTCTTGTGTCCGGTGTCTTTAAACATCTTGTCCAAGGTGGATTGGATATTCTCCCAGATGCCGTAACCCCACGGTTTGATCACCATACAACCGCGGACATCGGAATTTTCCGCCATATCGGCAGCGCGGACGACTTGTTGATACCATTCGGGAAAATCCTCTTGGCGGGACGGACTAATAGCATTTGCGGCATTTTTACTCATAAGTAGCCGCCAAGGATGGTGACTTCCCCTGTAAAGATCAATAGCGGAATTTAGAGGGGGAACGGCTGAAGTTTATTCAGCGATAAAAAAGGGCAGTACAATCAGTACCATTCCGATAGCGGCATTAATGATGATATTCTCGACGAAATACGGGTAAAGCATGAGGATAAAGCCGCAAGCCATGGGTGAATAGCGGGCCTGTTTTTTCCGTAGATGAAAATATCCCATGCCTATCGAGCTGGTCAGGAGGGAAAGAAGAAGGTTGGCACTGGAAAAAATCATCGGGTACGGAAAAATATGACGAATCGAGAATGGGATAGGAAGATTTATTTTGTTTGCCGATTGAAATCGGCCATGACGAAGGTTATGTAAGAGGCTTATGCTTCATGAAACTTGGTTCTGGTGGGTGTCATTCAATGTTTTTGTCCTTTTGATGCTCGCACTTGACTTAGGCGTATTCCACCGCACGGAGCATGAGGTAAAGATTAAAGAAGCTTTAGGGTGGACGGTCTTTTGGATCGCGCTGGCATTGGTATTTAATCTCGGGCTATTACTGGGATGGTTCGGTGTCTATGAAGGAAGCCAATGCAGGAAGGCGGCATTAGAGTTTTTGACCGGTTACCTCATCGAAAAATCATTGAGCATGGATAACGTTTTTGTTTTTGCCCTGCTTTTCGGGTATTTCAAGATCCCTCCGCGATACCAGCATAAAATACTTTTCTGGGGCATTATAGGGGCCTTGATCATGCGTGGGGGGATGATTTTTACGGGGGTGAAACTCATTGAGATGTTTGACTGGATTATTATTGTTTTCGGACTGATCCTGATCTACAGCGGGGTGAAATTGATTTTCCATAAAGATGATGGATTAGATATTGAGCAAAATAAGGCGCTGGCACTGATCAGGAAAGTCCTCCCCGTCTCCGATAAATTGCACGGGAGCCGGTTTTTGATTAAGGAAAAGGGTCGTTTGGTTGCGACCCCGTTATTAGTGATCCTGATTTTTATCGAGTGGACAGATCTTGTTTTTGCGGTGGATTCTATTCCAGCCATTTTCGCCATCAGCCGTGATCCTTTTATTATTTATACGTCAAATATTTTTGCGATTTTAGGTTTAAGATCCCTTTATTTTGCCTTGGCCGGCGTGTTAAAGCTTTTCCACCTGCTCCATTACGGGTTATCGGTTATCCTTCTTTTTATAGGGACAAAGATGATACTCGTTTATTTCGGGTTTAAAATCCCTACAATCTTCAGTTTGGTTTTTGTGATAGGCGTTTTGGCGACATCGATTATCCTGTCGATAAAAATAAAGCCGCCGGAGTCAAAGCTTCCCCCGAATATCCAGGATCACAGCAACAAGGATTAAATTTCCTTGGAATTTGATTGTTTCACGATATAGCCAATAGGTCTGCAAAATTCCAGGCTAAATGAAAACAGGATATTTAAGAAATTTATTACAACAGGCGCTGGAGCAAATTGCCCGGCATATTATCAAACGCCCATGGGTCTATGTGGTGTTTTGGATAGTGGTTACTGTATTCAGTATCTATCTGGCCGCATTTAAACTCGGGGTGGTGGGGAATACTAATGCCTTGATCGATTCCAAGGATGAGATCCACCATGCATGGCTTACATATCTCAAAGATTTTAATATTTCCGAGGATATAGTGGTCGTGATCCAGTCCCCGGACCGGGCGAAGAATAAAAAGATTATTTCAGAACTGGCGGCCAGTTACGCGAAAAGGCCGGAATACATTAAAAATATTTATTACCGTAATGACTTTTCTAAGATCAAGGAGAAGGCCCTCCTTTACCTCGATAAAAAGGAATTGGAAAATATTTCCCAACAGACTGGCCAGCTGGCCCAGGCCATGAAAAACACGAAAAGTGATTTGAACGTGAATTTCATGCTGGGTGAGGCGAGGAAGGAATTTGAAAACCTGGAGAAATATAAGGGCAAAGCCCTCGATGGTTTTGGTGATTTTGTCGATGATTTTGTATTGAAACTGGAAAAACTCGCCGATGAACTCGGCAAGAAAAAGGCTCTCCCCGGTGCCAATCTCAAGGGGACGGATATTGCCCGTGAGCAAAATATCTCCGATATCGAGGCGGAATTCGAGAAAAAGGAATATTTGGAATTTGATAACGGGAAAATGTTTATCCTGCTGCTGACACCGTCTCAAAATTCGACTGATTCATTTACCCCTTATCAGAAGACGATTGCATTTGTCCGTAAGACGGTCGAGGAATCTAACAAACTGCACCCGGGAGTGACTTATGGGGTGACCGGGGAATTAGTCCTCCAGCAGGACGAGATAGAAATGAGTACCCACGACAGTATTGTCTCTTCGACAGTTTGTTTCTTTATCATCGCTTTTATTGTTTTCCTGTCATTCAAGGAGATGGTCCGTCCCGGGGTGACTGTGGGAGTGCTGGTGAGTATTATTTTCTGGACGCTCGGAGCGGGGGCATTGGTCGTAGGACACCTGAATATTATCTCGCAAGCAGTAATCATTATGATTATCGGGCATGGGATTGATTTCGGTATCCAGATTATCTCTCGTTATGAGGAGGAGCTGACCCAAGGGGGTAATTATAATGACGCCCTCATCAAGGCGATGGGGACGACCGGGGTGGCCATTGTGACCACAGGCACCATCAATGCCTTGGCATTCTACACAATGTGTTTTAATAGTTTTGTCGGACTCAGGGAAATGGGAATCCTGGCCGGAACCGGTTTGTTTTTATCGGTGATCGGTTATCTTACCCTTTTGCCGGCATTACTTGTATTGGTCGATCGGCGCAAATTGCACACGCCGAAAACGACTTCTGTTTTTAAACCCCTCGGAGGGGCACGTTTGGAAATATTCTTTTTTGGGCGTCCTTGGCTCTGGCTTTCGATTTTTGCCGCAATGAGCATTTTTTCCGTGCCTTTAATCAAAAACATGCGTTTTGATTATAACCTGCTGAACCTCCAAGCGAGGCATACAAATGCCGTCCAGACATTAGAGGCCCTCGATGCCCAGGCATTCAGTATCCTTTTTGGTGTATTGGTGGCGGATAACCTCGATGCTTCCCGTAAAATGGCGCAAGCCACAGCAAAACTGCCGACAGTGAAGTCCATACGAGGGATTTATGAAATGATTCCGGAAGGTCAGGAAGAAAAAATCCCCATGATCAAGGGAATACAGAAGCAGCTCCAACAAGTCGACCTGAGCGAGAAAAAAGCCCCGGAGATGAATGTGAAAAAAGCCCGCGAAGATATCGCCGCCCTTTTAGCGGCCTGTCAAGACGGCTACAACCAAGCAAAAAAATACACAGCTATCTCCGGCCAAGCAAAACAAGCTATCGGTATTTTTGAAAAACTCATCGCCCCACTCGAACGCTCCTCTAATATCCTCCAGAAAATGAGTGATGATGAAGTGCGTAAACGTTTATCGAGCTACGATAAGGATACCGTCGGGAAAATGCGTGCTGGCTTGAGATTCATCCAAAATAGCAAGGTTAATGAACCCATCGGTATTTCGGATATTCCCGAGCCCCTGATGAAACGTTTTTATTCACCCCAAACAGGGAAATTTGCCATTGAAGTCGAGCCGAAGGAAAATGTCTGGGGTTATGACGAGGGGAAACGGTTTGTGGATGATTTGCGCAAGATCGACCCGCTCGTGACTGGGACCCCAGTCCAAAATACGGTTTATATTGCGCTGCTCAAGGATAGTTTCGTACAAGCCGCTGCCATGTCGGTTATCGTCATTATTATTTTGGTCTGGTTCCATTTTAAGAGTTTCCTACGGGTAGTGCTGGTGATTTTCCCTCTGTTTTTAGCGGTTCTTTGGACACTGGGGTCAATGACCCTTTTTGACTTACCATTTAATCCAGCGAATATCGTGACACTACCCCTGATTATTGGGCTGGGGATGTCATTCGGGGTTTATATTGTGGATCGTTATGATGAAGATGGAAAAGTTAGTATTTTCCTTTCGAGCACAGGTAAAGCCATGTTCCTGACAGGGGTCACCACCATCATCAGTTTCGCCTGTATGATTCCCGGAGAATACCGCGGGTTATCCAGCTTGGGGCTGGTTATGACGATCGCCATGAGTTTTTGCCTACTGACCGGTTTAATCGTCCTGCCTCAAATCCTGATCGTTCTTGAGAGGATGAAGATTATCCACCCGAATAAGTAGGGAGGAATATTTATGTCTCATTTTTGGTTTGAATACACCATTTTTCAGAAGGTGATTTTTCATTTGACAAATCAGAATTCTGGGCGACTCTAACCGCCAATTTTAATATCAAATATGAATCCTATAAATCTTACATTATCGATGAATCCATTTCTTTCTGCTGCCACTGGAGATATGGTCTGGCTGGCATACGTTCTCTTCCTGTTATTGGTGATTGGTTTTCTGGCCTTGGATTTAGGTTTTTTCCATAAGGAAGCCCATGAGGTAAAGATGAAAGAGGCAATCGGGTGGAGTGTGGTGTGGCTTACTTGTGGAATCGCCTTTACCGGATTTGTTTATCTGGCCTATGAAAATCATTGGCTCGGACTTGGTGCCTCGACGCGGATGTTTAACCCGGCAGCAGCCTTTGATCCGTTAGCCCCGTTGATTATCTACGGGGAAGTCATGGGATCGACGGCGGCTATCCAGTATTTGACCGGTTATGTGGTCGAGAAGTCACTGGCGATGGATAATATTTTTGTGATTGCCATGATTTTTGGTTATTTTGCCATTCCGGCCAAATACCAGCACCGGGTTCTTTTCTGGGGCATTATCGGGGCACTCATCATGAGAGGCGCGATGATTGGAATCGGGGGAGAGTTAATAATGGCTTACCAATGGATTCTCATCATCTTCGGGGCATTCCTCATTTTGACTGCCATTAAGATGGCTTTGATCCAAAGCCATAGTGATCCATCACAGAACCCGATTGTAAAGCTTGTTAAAAAACTTTATCCCGTACGGCCCTTTTACGAGGGGCAGAAATTTTTCACCCGCCGCACGATGGCCCCGACATATTCCATCGATCCAGCCAGTGGAAAAGAAGTCATGGATCCGGCACCATCCGGTTCGCTAAGTGTCAAAAGTGCAATGACACCCCTTTTTCTGGCCTTGATCATGGTTGAAATTACGGACTTGGTTTTTGCCGTAGACTCGATCCCGGCTATCTTTGCCATTACCCCGGACCCTTTTATTGTATTTACCAGTAATATCTTTGCGATCCTAGGCTTGCGCGCCTTGTATTTCTGTTTGGCTGCATTGATCGGGAAATTCCGTTTTCTAAAACCGGCTTTGATCCTTATCTTGGGTTTTGTCGGGGTGAAACTAATGCTTTTAAGTCTACCCCCGTATTTGGATGTTTTAGGACTGGCTGCGCGCAAATCGATTAAAATTGATCCACTTGTCTCGCTCACAGTGGTCTTGGGGATTCTTGCGGCGGCGACAATCTTATCAGTGCTTTTCCCAGACAAAAGTAAAGAGGCACACTAAAATCAGGTGCCCGACATTTGGGCACAGGCTGATTCTTTCAGATGTCCTCGTGGCGGATACTTATTTTTTCTGTGAAAGCTTGGCTCTCAAAATCTCGATAACAGCAGGTAGGATCGAGAGGAAAATGATGGCGAGGATAACGACCTCAAAGTTCTTTTTCACAATCTCCATCTGTCCAAAGAAATACCCAGCATAACTCAGGAGGACAACCCAGATCACGGCCCCGACCACGTTGTAGGCGGCGAATTTTGTATAACTCATCTTCCCGATACCGGCCACAAAAGGGGCGAAGGTGCGGATGATGGGAATAAAACGGGCGATGATAATGGTTTTCCCCCCGTATTTTTCGTAGAAGGCATGGGTTTTATCTATGTAATCTTTCCTGAAGAAGAATGACTTTTCTTTGTTGAAAATTTTCGGTCCGATAAAATATCCAATCGCGTAATTAACCGCATCGCCGAGGATAGCCGCAATAATGAGGAGGAGGATCATCCAGTTAATATTGAGCCCGCCACCATTTTCATGGCCGATGGAGGCGAGGTAGCCGGCTGCAAAAAGGAGGGAGTCTCCCGGGAGGAAAGGGGTGACGACCAGACCAGTCTCACAGAAGACGATGAGAAAAAGAATCGCATACGTCCAAAGCCCATATTGTTGGACCAAAACCTCAAGATGTTTGTCCAAGTGTAAAAAGATATCGAGAAATTCTTTGATGTATTCCATAATATTATGCAACTCCTAGAGATAATCCTTTATTAATAGTCAGGACTTATATAGATGGAAGTCTCGGCAAATCAATATTTATGATCCATATTATCCCTGATCGCGATATCGCGGACACAGAAAAGATAAAGTTATCAGTGCAAGTAGCGCAGTTGGTGGAGCGTTTTGATCAAAAGGCAGTGTCACTGGGAGAGATTTTGGAAGTGATGCAGGGGAGGACTTACACCCTTTTACTCATCATCCTCAGCATTCCTTTCTGTGCACCATTCCCGATTCCGGGGTTATCATCGATTTTGGGAACGATTATCGCCATCATCGGGTTCCGCTTGAGTCTGGGGCAAAAGCCTTGGTTGCCAAAGCGTTTACTGGACGTGAAACTCCCTCATACCTTTTTCCCTCTTTTCTTGAAGACGACGGGGCATTTGATCAAGAAACTCGAATATCTCGCCCGCCCCCGATTATTATTTTTGTCAAAGAATAAATTTGTGGATTGTCTGAGCGGGGCGATGATTTGTGTCTGTGGGGCCTTATTAATGCTTCCGCTTCCGATTCCGCTGACGAATATTCTCCCGGCGGTCGTCATTCTTCTCCTGTCAATGGCCTTGCTGGAAGATGACGGTTATATGGTTGTTGCCGGAAGCATTCTTTTTTTGGTCAATCTTGTTTTCTTCGCGCTGATCGGGTACAGCGGGGCTCTCGTGATGAAATGGCTCGGTCAGATATTGACATACTTCAAGTCTTATTTTTGAAAGTCACAGGTCTCTGGTGTGACTTCTGTTTTGACGCGGGAGCGTCCTTTGGGCATAGTGCGCCCTTCACATGTTTGAATTGATTAAAAAGGATACTTCCTCAAAAGCCCGCTTGGGAAAATTACTCACGACCCACGGGGTCATCGAGACACCCATATTCATGCCGGTAGGCACCCAGGCGACCGTGAAGGCGGTGAGTCCACGGGAGCTCCATGAGCTCGGAGCACAAATTATCCTCGGGAATACTTATCACCTGATGATCCGTCCCGGAATGAAAATCATGAATCAATTTGGCGGGATCCACGGGTTTTCCTCCTGGACAGGGCCCGTGCTGACCGATAGCGGGGGATTCCAAGTATTTTCCTTGAGCAAATTGCGCAAGATCGAAAAACACGGGGTCCGTTTCCAGTCGCACGTGGACGGGACGGAGTTTTTCCTCGGGCCAAAGGAAGCCATGGACATTCAATGGCAGCTCGGCGGTAATATAGCCATGGCCTTTGATGAATGTCCCCCTTATCCTTGTGATTTTGATTATGCGGCAAAGTCCTTGGACGTCACCCTCCGTTGGGCCAAGGAATGTAAGGAATACCATGACACCCTTTGCGTCAAAGAGCCCGGCAAACCAAAACGCCAAATGCTTTTCGGCATTGTCCAAGGTTCGGTTTACGCAGATTTGAGGAGGCGTTCTGCGGAAGAGCTTGTGAAGATGGATTTCGACGGGTATGCCGTGGGTGGGGTGAGTGTAGGCGAGACGGAAGTGGAAATGATGAAAGCTGTCGAGGAAAGTGAGCCATATTTACCCGAGGACAAAGCACGTTATGCGATGGGACTGGGGACTCCACCCCAGATTGTCGAGATGGTCGCACGGGGTGTGGACATGTTCGACTGCGTCCTCCCGACCCGTGTGGCACGTAATGGCACGGCCTTTACGCGGACAGGAACGCTTAATCTGAGGAATGCGATTTTTAAAGAGGATGCGGGTGCCATCGAGGAGGGCTGCCAGTGTTATGCCTGCCAAAATTTCAGCCGGGCTTACATCCGGCACTTGGTCAATGTCGAAGAAATCCTCGGTTTAAGGCTTGTCACTTTGCACAATTTGCATTTTTATTTGCAGCTCATGCGTGATATACGCACACAGATTGCATTCGGGACTTTTAACCAGTTCCGGGAGCAATTTGTCTCAGGATACAAAAAACACAAAGAGGTATAACTATTATGCAGCACTTATTTTTAGATATTTTTATCGCCATGGCATCCCCTGCACAGCCAGGGACAGAGTCAACAGAACCCGGATGGATGCAGTTTCTGCCTTTTGTCTTGATGTTCGTCATTTTCTATTTTCTTCTGATTCGTCCGCAGATGAAGAAACAAAAGATAGTCGATAACATGCAGAAAGGACTCAAGACTGGGGATAAAATTATCACGACAGGCGGTATTTATGCGACTGTTTCAAATGTGAAAGATGACATGATTACCGTTAAAATCGCCGATAATGTAAAAATCAATATTCAGCGTTCGGCAGTGGGAATCATCATGAATAAGGATAAAGACGCTTCAGAATCTGCTTCCCCCGATAACAAAGATTGATTTAGGAAAGAACCCTTAATTCTATGGTAAAAAGTCTCATCCTCCGTTTTGCGGTTATTATATTCGTTACAATTGTCGCCTTAGTCTATTTAGTTCCCCCTTTTGATAAAAAAGGCCCTGATGGGAAAATTATCGAGCATGGTAAATTGCGCTTGGGCTTGGATCTCAGTGGGGGATCCTCCTTCTTGATCGGTGTGGACACACAAGAAATGGACAGTTACCAGAAATCCACGGCCATGGATGAGGTGATCCGGATTATTAGAAAACGTATCGACCCTGATGGTATCTTGGAGCCGGTGATCCAAAAAGTCGGGGATGACCGTATCTTGGTTCAAATCCCGGGTATCTCAGACGAACAAAAAGTCTCCGCCCGCCAAAGCCTTGAAAGGGTAGCCAAACTGGAATTCCGCCTTGTACATCCGAAAAATGAAGAGATTTTTGAAGCCAAACAACAGGGGCGTGCGCTTCCAGCCGGATATGAAATTCTTTACGGGGACGAAATCGTCTCCAAACCAAACGAACCCGTTCATAAGCTGCAAAGACCTTACGTTGTCAAGCTACGTCCTGAGATGAGCGGTAAATACGTGACACGCGCCACCCATAGCTTTGACCAAGTGGGACAATCCGTGGTCGTCATTGAAATGAACGAGGATGGAACAAAGATTTTCGGGACTGTGACCGAGCAGAATATCGGTGAGAGACTGGCCATCATTATGGACGGTGAAGTCAAATCAGCCCCGGTGATCCGCTCGGCGATTTTAGGTGGACGTTGCGAAATCTCAGGCAGTTTCACCCCCCAAGAAGCGCAGGAACTCTCCAGTGTACTGGAAAATCCTTTAGAGAATCCCGTCAAAATCTTGGCTGAACGTAATGTCGGACCTTCCCTAGCTGCCGATTCCATCCAGCAGGGGATTCATGCCTCACTTTGGGCCACCATCGGGATTGTGCTCTTCATGCTGATTTATTATACCATCGGTGGATTGATCGCTGATGTCGCGCTGATTTTAAATTTGATCCTGTTGGTCGGGTTAATGGTGATTTTTGATGCCAGCATGACCCTGCCCGGGATTGCCGGTATCGTTTTGGTCCTGGGTATGGCAGTGGATGCAAATGTCCTGATCTTTGAAAGGATCAGGGAGGAGCTAGCCCACGGAAGGACCTTTAAGGCGGCGATTGCTGCGGGTTATGGACGGGCTTTTTGGACGATTGTGGATGCCCACGTGACCACCCTTTTGACTGCGGCGATCCTTATTATTTTTGGTACTGGGGCGATCAAGGGCTTCGGTGTTACATTGGCGATGGGATTGTGCGTCAGTTTATTCACAGCCCTTTTTGTCACACGGACGATTATTGATTTCCTGACGCACGTGGGTTGGCTCAAAAAGCTGCCGATGCTTCACCTGATCAAGAATAACTCAAATATCAATTTCCTCGGGGCTCAGAAATTCATGTTCCTGATTACAGTGGTAATTATAGGTGTCGGATTCGCCTGGGGTATCCACCGTGGCGACGATGTGTGGGGAATCGATTTCAAAGGAGGGGATACCATTGTATTAAAGGCAAAGAACGAAGTGCCCCTTAATAAAGTGCGTGATGTGCTAGAGCAAGCGGGAATCAAAGATACCACATCACAATATCAAAAAGACAATGTGTTAGGGGAGAATTTCCTCCAGGTCCGTACAAAGTTTGATGAAGGTCTCGATGCTGAAAAAACATTGATTCAATCTTTCCCCGACGCAGGGTTTACCACCTATAACCAAGAAAAAGTCGGGCCCATGGTGGGGCAAGAGATTTTATTGACAGGGCTCTTCTCTTGTATCATTGGTTTGCTGGGCATCCTCCTTTACATCACTATTCGTTTTGAATTCCCCTTTGCCTTGGGAACCGTGGTGGGCACTGCACACGATGTATTGATTACCTTGGCGGTATTCATGCTCTGTGGTTTTGAGTTCTCAGCTCCGATTATCGCGGCGATCCTGACGATCATCGGTTTTTCGGTGAATGATACGGTTGTTGTCTTTGACCGTGTCCGTGAGAATCTCAAGCTTTATCCTACGATGGACCTCAAGCAACTCATGAATATGTCGATTAACCAGACGATGAGCCGTACGATCCTCACATCGGGGACGACATTCTTGGCGACACTCGCCCTCTATATCTTCGGTAGCGGTCCCTTAAAGGATTTTGCTTTTACCTTCGGGATCGGGGTTATTGTCGGGACATTTTCTTCGATCTACATCTGTTCCCCAGTGGTACTGCTTTACGCCAAGTACACCAAGCAGAACCTCAGGGCTGTCATGGAAAAAGTCCGCGCTTAAGCTAGGGGAAACAAATTATATCAGGTTTTCAGGGCTTCCCCTTAGGTGCGGGGAAGCCTTTTTTTTGATCTTCGGGAACCCACTCTTGAGTTCCCCCGCGCAATTTGCTTTATTGTGAGGAACAATGGCTAAAACACAAATCAAGCGGGTAGCGACAGTAGAACGGAATACCTCCGAGACAGCGATCAAGGTCAAGCTCGACCTTGACGGTACAGGAAAATCAAAAGTTCATACGGGTATTGGTTTTTTTGATCATATGCTCGTGAGTTTCTCTAAACACTCGAAATGCGACCTAGAAATCAATTGCAAAGGTGATCTCCATATCGACGCCCATCACACGGTCGAGGACACCGGACTGGTCTTGGGCACAGCCTTCGAAATCGCCCTCGGCGACAAGAAGGGGTTAAAACGTTATGGCACGGGGTTCCACCCGAAGAATCCGCTTTTTGGTGAAGCGTATCTGCCCATGGATGAATGTTTGAGCCGTTGTGTCATTGATTTCTGCGGGCGCCCCTATCTGGTGATGCGTGGCATGGACCGTTATTCCCAGAAAAAAATTTCGGTTTCAGAAAAGAATCAAGATATGTCCAGTGCCTTCCGTTTCGGACTCGTAAAAGAATTCTTTTACGCCTTTTCATCGACAGCCCGGTGCAATTTGCACCTTCAGCTCTTATACGGGGAAGAACCCCATCATATTGTGGAATCACTTTTCAAGGCCTTTGCGCGGGCGGTCGATGAGGCTAAAATGAGGGATCCAAGGCTCAAAGGAGTCGTTCCGAGCACCAAAGGGACATTATCCAAATAACGGGAAACAAATGATTGCATTGATTGATTACGATATAGGCAATTTGCGCAGCGCCCGTCGAGCCCTCGAAAAAGTGGGAGCGGATGTGGTCATGGCGCGAACCGCCGAGGAGTTACTCCAGGCCGATGCGGCAGTGCTTCCGGGCGTGGGGGCATTTGGTGATTGTATGAGCAATTTGCGCGGACGCGGGCTTGAGGAGGCTGTGGTGGCTTTTGCAAAGTCGGGTCGGCCATTCCTCGGGATTTGTGTCGGGCTCCAGATGCTCTTTGAGCGTGGCTTTGAAAACGGGGAGCATCGGGGGCTGGGATTAATCCCCGGTGATGTGAAATTACTCAATGTCATGGACATGAAAATTCCCCAAATCGGATGGAATACTATCGGGATTAAAAAAACCGGCTGCCCTATTCTGACAGGGATCCCCGACCAATCTTTCTTTTATTTTGTCCACTCTTATGCCGTTTTCCCCTCGGATGATCGTGTGGTGGCGGCTGAAACGGTTTACGGGCAGGATTACCCGTCGATTATCTGGAAGGATAATATCTTCGCGACACAATTTCATCCGGAGAAAAGCCAGAAAACCGGGCTTTTACTTTTAGAAAATTTCGTCAAATACGCCTCCAAATAGGCAGTCGGAATATGAAGTTAGCAAATAATCATCTTTACAACAAATTGTTCATAGATAGCTTTCTGCTGGACTGATATACGTAAAGAACAGGTCTTCATACAGGATTATCCGAGTAAGAGAAATCTCCCTCTCTACGGGAAAGCCGGATACGGAAACGTCCTCTGTCCCCGCTTTCAGAGCCGCTAGAACCTTCATTCTGATCCTATTAGATTTGAGAATTGTGGTCGTATGATTTCGGGGGGCATTAATAAATTAAAACAGTCATTTATGATCCGTTGTGTCGTAAGGGATTTTATCGGATGGATCAGGTCGCGTTTTGAGAATATTTAAGACAAATTGCTCCCTTCCAAAAAAGACTTCGCGGCCCCTGTGGAATCTGTGGATAAAAATCACTCATATATTCATCTTACAAATTGAGACTTTCGACTTTCTTCCTCTATCCTCACGGGACTGCGTTATATAGCCCAATGGTCGCCCCGACACCTTGGGTTTACTATGTCCCCTCCACGATCTTGCCCCGAAGGAGTTGAATCTTAGCCGAACGTGGGAAATCTGCACACACACATAGACACGGACACAATCCTTTCAGGGTAGATCGCCGGATTTAAATTCCCCAGAGTAGGTCGCGAGGGAAGGCTTCCTAACCCCGAGCTATATGATGGGAATCCTTTCAGGATAGGGGGAAAGAAAGTTCAGAGAAGGAAGGTAGAAGTGAGTATCTTGCCCTTCTGGCTTTGATCGATAAACAATATTTTGTTCCGCGTATTAAACGCATTTATCATATCAAAATGGAGCACGGGTATCTGGAGTTTGATGTCGAAACGGACAAGGGACCACGGCAATTCCTGATGAAATGGCAGGCGGAAAAAGGGACCGATTACGGTGAGAGAGGCAAAATGTTGATCGATGCCAATGATAACCTTTATCTGGTGGAGAATTTAGCCTTCCTGACTGATTTTGAGCAGAAACTCTTCACCCGTTATATCTACTGGTAGGGGCAAGGTTATTCCCATTGTTATGAATGGGAGTGGACTTGGAAGAAGGGGGTTGATGTTCATGCCCAAGAAGGTATTCTCCGCAGCATGCGTTTAATTGATTACAGGCAAAAAAATTTCACCCAAGTCATCGACTCCATCTGTACACGGGAGCTTTATGACTACTCCATCGAGAAATCTGTCCAAGGGATACTTGATGAAGTCAGGAAAGACGGGGATAAAGCCCTGCTGAAATTCGCCCTGGCCTTTGATAAGTTTAAACTTAAATCCGCGGCGGGATTCCGAGTGGTTGGAGAGATCGATGAGAAACAAATTGCACCGGAATTAAAGAAAGCTTTGAAGGACGCCCTGAGGAATGTGAAACAATTTGCGGCGCACGGGCATCCTAAGGATTGGTGCTCGAAAAATAGTCATGGCGGGTTTGTCGGTGAGAAATTTTTCCCCTACGATCGCGTAGGCGTCTATATCCCGGGCGGGACCGCTCCTTTGGTGTCGACTTGTTTGATGACGATTACACTGGCAAAAGAAGCCGGGGTGAAAGAAATCGTCGTGTGCTCTCCGGCTGGACGTGATGGAAAACTGCATACAGCACTCCAGTATGCAGCGGAGCTCGCAGGTGCAACGGAGATTTATATGGTCGGTGGTGCCCAAGCCATCGCAGCAATGGCTTTCGGGACAAAAACAATCAAGCCCGTTCAAAAAATCGTGGGTCCGGGTAATGCCTATGTGACGACAGCAAAACGCCTGCTTTATGGATATGTGGACTTGGACATGGTGGCAGGCCCGAGTGAAGTGGTCATTTTATCCGACCGCTCAGCAGACCCGAAACATATCGCCATTGACCTCTTAGCCCAGATTGAACACGGTTCCGGCCATGAGCGGGCTTTTCTGGTGACCACCAGTAAATTAACCGCGTTGCGTGCCATGCTCGAGCTTTGTAAATTCTCCGAGAGTCATAGCCGCCGGGAATTCACCAAAAAAGCGATGAAGAAGAATGTTTATTTTATTGTCGTCCCTGACATGCAGGAGGGGATAACAATCGTCAACCGCTTGGCGCCCGAACATCTCGAGGTCCAGGCAAAGAATCCAAACGGGATCGCTTTAAAGATTACTCGGGCGGGTGCTATTTTTATCGGAAAATACACTCCTGAAGCTGTCGGGGATTATGTGGCTGGCCCCAGCCATGTGCTGCCTACGGGGGGATCGGCTGCGAGTTTTTCTGGGCTCACTGTTTCTGGGTTTTACCGGAGGACCAGCTTTGTCGAGTATAACAAAGAATCCCTCAGGAAATCGGCAGCATCCATTCAAGCCATCGCTATGGCTGAAGGACTGGAAGCCCATGCGGATTCGGCAAGGATACGACTCTCTAATTAAGGGCGTGAGACTTTAACGGCAAGCGGGGACTTTTCCACGTTGAGCTCGTTAATCGCACTCTCAAGGTCTTTGATTCGGAAAGGTTTTTCTAAAATATTATTAATGCCGATTTTTTTAAGTTTCTGGCTATTTTCTTCATTGAGATAAGCGCTCATGACGATCACCGGAATGGTGGGGTCGAGTTTGCGAAGGTTTTCAACTAAAGTAATACCATCTACTTCTGGCATTTTAATGTCAGTGACAAGCAGATCGATAGATTTATGTTTTTCCTGAATAATCTGAAGGGCGATTCCGCCGTGCTCTGCTTCAAGTACAGCGTAACCCAAGTCGCGAAGGACATGGGAAAAAAGTCTGAGTGTCTCTATATTATCTTCAACAAGGAGAATCATATTGTTCCTAGTCTAAAAAACATTAAGGATATTTTTGATACCAACTTAATTTATTTATTTACTATAGCTACCGATTTTCAAGAGTCAATATATGATAATAGTATAAATTAGGGGGTAAAATATTACCTATTGACCCAATGATTTTCGCATCTCATCAAAGACTTGCATTATCCACAGGGAAATGAATAATCTCTCCTCTCCGGTCGGTTAGCTTAGCGGTAGAGCGCCTGCTTCACACGCAGGAGGTCACTGGTTCGAACCCAGTACCGACCACCACTTACTCCCCCCCCACATCCCCCCTTTTCCAGTGTGGATCAAATTTTCACCACTAAGGGAAAGCCTGTCGAGCGAGTGTGTAAGGAGACCTAGGCCCATTGCCATCTGTGGAGCAATTTGCTCCTCGCAACTGCAGGGACAATCTTCCGATTGTCCGTGCTGGGACTTGCCAAGCTGTCAGGCGAGAAAATT
>Ga0163144_10002238_pt1 | contig 45075 bp, 39 predicted proteins | sample OliLak19BULKMAT1_FD_123175 | JGI IMG/M metagenome (GOLD analysis project Ga0163144, IMG submission 123175) | Freshwater microbial mat bacterial communities from Lake Vanda, McMurdo Dry Valleys, Antarctica - Oligotrophic Lake LV.19.BULKMAT1 | ecosystem: Environmental > Aquatic > Freshwater >... | reverse complement strand
CGCAGGTTGCGCGCGAGGTCCGGCAGCAGGAGGCCGACGAACAGGGAAAGCGCCAGGATGGGCGCGGCGCGCCTCCCCAGCGCCTCGAACAGCCGAATCAAACGCTCGAACCCCTTTGCTTTGAGTGCGCCCAGGATGCGGGGCTATGACGAGCCCTGTCCATCCTCTCCGTCGACGAGTGACACGCCATGCCCGAACCGATCCATCCTTTCGCCGCGTGGGACGCCCATCTCGACACGGTCCAGCCGGAATGGATCGACTGCAACGGCCACATGAACGTCGCCTACTAAGTGCTCGTCTTCGACCGAGCCACGGATTCTGTGTTCGATCGCCTGGGTATCGGCAGCGCGTACCGTGTCCGAACCGGGCGCACGATCTTCGCGGCTGAGACCCACGTCACCTACAAGGCGGAGGTCAGGTTGGGTGACGCGCTGAAGATCGAGTCGCTTCTGCTCGGCGCCGATGCCAAGCCTGTGCATCTGTTCCATCGTATGTTCCACGGGGAGACGGATGTGCTGGCCGCGACCTGCGAATCACTCGGGCTCCACGTGGATGGGGTCGCGCGCCGCGTCGTTCCCTTCGCTGACGATGTGGCCCGGGTGCTCCACACTGCAGTCGCGGCCCAGGCTGGTATTCCTCGACCGCCCGAGGTCGGGCGGCACATATCCACACTCGCGGGGTCGCCGCGTTTTACCGTCCCTTAACTGCGATGCTCTAGCTTTTTGCGCGGGTCGCTGGCGCCGCGCCCGTCTTGGGTCTGGGCGGGAGGCGCACGCTGAGATGCGTCGAATGAGGAGAGCAAGCACGTGTCGGATGGGGGTCTGCAAAAGGCGAAAGCGACTGCGATGGCCGTCGTCGATGGGCTGGCGAAGCACGGTTTGACGGCGTCGCCAGTCAACTATTCGGTTTGGTACGCGCATCTGGGCGGCGAGAACCCGGCGATGTCGCGACAGATCCATGATCATCTGAGCAACAAGCACCGACTCGGCGACGAGGTGCTGGAGCAACTCTGGCGGCGGCATTGCTCGGTCGCCGGTGATCCGGCCGTGGTCGCCAAGACCGCCGATCGCCTCGGGCGATTGATGGCAAGCCTGGCGCAGCAGATGAGCCAGGCGGGTGGCGTCACCGAACGCTTCAGCGGCGCGATCACGGAATTCGGCACTGGCATCGTCGAGGCGCTGAGTTCTCCCGACAGCGCCTTGATCCTGCAGGAAGCGACGACGAAGATGCTGCTCGAAACCCGGCAGATGGCCGAGCAGAACCGATCGCTCGAAGGACAGCTCAAGAACGCCGGTGGCGAGATCGCGGGCTTGCGCTCCGATCTCGAGGAGATGCGCCGGGAAGCCTATACGGATCCGCTCACGGGGATCGGCAACCGCAAGACTTTCGATCGCAATCTCGCGGAGGCGATGAGCGAGGCCCGTGTAGGCGCCCAGCCGCTCGCGCTGGTGATGATCGACATCGATCATTTCAAGAAATTCAACGACGCCCATGGACATGTGCTGGGCGATGAAGTGCTCAAACTCGTCGCGCGCTCCCTCGTGTCGGGCGTGAAGGGTCGCGACACGGTCGCGCGCTACGGGGGCGAGGAGTTCGGCGTGATCCTGCCGAAAACGTCGATCGGCAATGCCTTCAAGGTCGCCGATCAGCTCCGCCAACTCGTGAAGACCAAACGCATTACGGTGAAATCGACCGGCAAGATCCTCGACGAACTCACGATGTCCCTGGGCGTCGCGTTGCTGCGCCCCGACGACACGCCGTCCGCGATGATCAAGCGTGCCGACGCGGCGCTCTACTACGCGAAGCGCAATGGCCGCGATCGCGTCGCCGACGAGAATGATCTGCCGGCCGACACATCCGACGCTGCGGCCTGAGTCGGCGTGCTCAATAGGTCCGTTTCAGCTTGAGATGCGCGTGACGATCGATGCTTCGAATCGTCACTTGCCGCAACGCGGATCCCCTCAAGACCGTCATTTGAACGTCGACGCCCGCGTCGCCGGTCGCCCAGATCTTGCGGTAGAGATCCGCGAGGTCTTTAGGGGGCTGACCACCGACCTCCATGATCATGTCGCCGGGCTGCACGCCCGCGCGCGCGGCCGGGCCTTCGGGCGTGACGCGGCCGACGAACAGCCGGCCGCGATTCTCTTCGCTCGTGATCCCGAGCCAGGGCCGGCGCGGCCCTGACGGTGCGCCGTCGGTGATGAGATCGGCGAGAATTGGCGGCAAGCGATCGATCGGGACGAACATGTTGCCGGGTATCCCGGCCCGCCCGCCGCTGGCATCGCCGAGTATCAGCGAGCCGATGCCGACGAGCTTGCCTTCCGCATTGAATGCCCCCGCGCCGCTCCAGGCCGGATGCGGCGGGGTCGTGAAGATCGCGTCCTCCAGCAGATATTCCCAGCTTCCAGCAAAGCTGCGCCGTGAAATGACGAAAGCGGGTTGAGCCGCTTCGGCGCCGCCGAAGGCCGCGATGAGGACAGTTTCGCGTTCCCTGACCGATGCCGAGCGCCCGAGCTGTGCAGGGCGCACGCGCGGTGGTTCGAGCGTGCGGAGCAATCCGAAGCCGCTTTCATGATCGTAGCCGACGATCTGCGCCGGGACCGTCCGCCCGGTGGCGAGGGTGACTTCAGCGCCATCCGCCTCGACCATGAGATAGCCGATCGTGAGCACCAGACCGGCCTGGTCGATGACGATGCCGCTGCCATTGCGTTCGACGCCAAGCGAGGCCGCCGTGCGCGCGTCCGGCGGCACGAAGACTCGGATCTTCACGACTGATTGCAGAAGATCGGCGGCGGATTGCGCCACCGCGACGGCCGGCGCGGCGAGCAAGGCCAGCAGGCCCAAGGCAATGGTCAGGTTGCGACGGATCATGGAATCGGCCTCCTGCGTCCGGCCGGACAACTCGGTTGGGTACCGGCATTGGCGACAAGTATAGGCCAGTGGGCGCGATCGACTATCCCTCTCTGCGATCCCTCGCGTCGTCGTTGCGGGCAAGCTGGCGGACGGTGTAACCCAATCCTGCGTCATGACATCGATCGCCGAGACTCCGCTGCCGCCCTACCTCGCCAAGCTCAATCCACCGCAGCGCGCCGCGGTCGAGAAGCTCGACGGGCCCTTGCTCGTGCTGGCCGGCGCAGGAACCGGGAAGACGCGCGTGCTGACGACGCGGCTCGCGCACATCCTGACCACCCGTCGCGCCTTTCCATCGCAGATCCTCGCCGTGACGTTCACCAACAGGGCGGCGCGCGGGATGAAGGAGCGTGTCACCGCGATGATCGGCCCGGCGGCCGAGGGTGTCTGGCTCGGCACGTTCCACGCGCTGGCGGCGCGGATCCTGCGACGGCACGCGGAGCTGGTCGATCTCAAGCCGAACTTCACGATCCTCGACACCGACGACCAGATCCGGTTGATCAAGCAGGCGCTTGCCGCCGAACGCATCGACGACAAGAAATGGCCGGCGCGCATGGTGCTGGCGACGATCGAACGCTGGAAGGATCGCGGCTTGGCGCCGACCAAGCTCGCCGCCGATGCCGGCGGCGAGATTGCGGCCGGGCGCGCCGTGTCGCTTTACGCGCAATATCAGGATCGTCTGAAGACGCTCAACGCCTGCGATTTCGGCGACCTGCTGCTGCACAATCTCACGCTCTTCACGACCCGGCCCGACGTGCTGGAGGAGTATCACAAGCGCTTCCGCTACATCCTGGTCGACGAGTACCAGGACACCAATGTCGCGCAGTATCTCTGGCTTCGCCTGCTCGCGCAGGGGCACAAGAATCTCTGCTGTGTCGGCGACGACGATCAGAGCGTCTACGGCTGGCGCGGGGCCGAGGTGGAAAACATCCTGCGCTTCGAGAAGGATTTCGCCGACGCGACCGTGATCCGTCTGGAGCAGAACTACCGCTCGACGGGTCATATCCTGGCCTGCGCCTCGGCGCTGATCGCGCACAACATGGGCCGCCTGGGCAAGACGCTGTGGACTGCGGCGGAGAAGGGCGCACCGGTGCAGCTGCGCGGGTTGTGGGACGGCCAGGAGGAGGCACGCTGGATCGGCGAAGAGATCGAGGCCCTGCAGCGCGCAGGGCAGTCGCTCGGCGAGATCGCGGTGCTCGTGCGGGCGGGGTTTCAGACGCGCGAATTCGAGGAGCGGTTCATCGCACTCGGACTCCCATATCGCGTCGTCGGCGGACCGCGCTTCTATGAACGCGCGGAAATTCGCGATGCGCTCGCCTATGTGCGCATTGTCGTCCAGCCCGCCGACGATCTCGCGTTCGAGCGCATCGTCAACGTGCCGCGGCGTGGCGTCGGCGACAAGGCGATGCAGGCGCTGCACAAATTCGCGCGGACGAGCGGTGTTCCCCTCGCGCAAGCGGCCGCGCAGCTCATCGAGACCGACGAAATCAGGGGCCCGGCACGCAGCGGTCTCAAGCGTTTCCTCGAGGATCTCACACGCTGGCGCGGCGTGCTGGACGCCAAGCACCATTCCGAAGTGGTGGAGACGATCCTCGACGAGTCCGGCTACACCGGGATGTGGCAGGCGGATCGTTCCGCGGACGCGCCGGGGCGATTGGAGAATCTCAAGGAACTCGTCAAGGCGATCGAAGGCTTCGACAGCCTGCCGGGGTTTCTCGAGCATGTCAGTCTGGTGATGGAAAATGCCGAAGGCGCGCCCGGCGACATGGTCAATCTGATGACGCTTCACAGCGCCAAAGGCCTCGAGTTCGACGTCGTCTTCCTGCCCGGCTGGGAAGAAGGCTTGCTGCCGCATCCGCGCGCGCTCGACGAGAAGGGCGAGGAGGCGCTCGAAGAGGAGCGGCGGCTGGCGCATGTCGGACTGACGCGCGCCAGGCAGCGCGCCTTCGTCTCCTTCGCCGCCAATCGCCGAATCCATAATCTCTGGCAGTCGACGATCCCATCGCGCTTCGTCGCCGAGCTGCCGAAGGACGATGTCGAGCGCATCAGCGCGGCCGGTCTTTGGGGGCGCACGGGCGTCGCCAATGAGTATGACCAGACCTATGAATGGCGTGCGCCGGCGGCGAATGTGACGCGGCGAACGGCGCCGCTGATCAATGGCAAGGTCGAGCTGGCGCCGCAGCGACCGTCACCGACCACCGCGTTCGTGATGGGCGATCGCGTCTTTCACGAGAAATTCGGCTACGGCACGGTGCAGTCCGTCGAGGCCGGCAAGCTCGATGTCGAATTCTCGACCGGACACAAGAAAGTGATGGATAGTTTTGTCCGGCGCGGATGATCCGACGCAGCGCCCGTGGCGCATGCGCATGGTGATCGAGCCCATGGCGGAGCCGCCGTTGGGGCAGGCCATCGAGGCGATCGCGCAATCGATCTCGTCGTTCGAAATCAATCCGGGTGGCCCGTGGCAGGTGGACGCGATCTTCGCCGCGGATGTGCCGCGTGCGGAAATCGAGGCCCGGCTCGCCTTGGCTGCCGCCAGCTTCGGCAGAGCGCCTCCCGCCATCGTCGTCGACGAGATTCCCGACATCGACTGGGTCGCCGAGAACCAGCGCAGCTTTCCGCCGCTGCAGATCGGACGTTTCTATGTCTTCGGCAGCCATGTCACCGCGCCGCCGCCGCCCGGTGCCTTGCCGATCGCGCTCGACGCGGGCATCGCGTTCGGATCGGGCGAACACGCCACGACGCGCGGTTGTCTGCTCGCGATCGAGGCCGTGGCCAAGCGCCGTTCGCTCGGATTCGCGCTCGACCTCGGCTGCGGCTCGGCCATCCTCGCCATCGCGCTCGCGCGCCTGGGCGCCCGCCACGTGGTGGCTGCCGACATCGATGCGGATTCGGTGCGCGTGGCGGCCGAGAATCTGCGCTTGAATCGCGTCGCTGCATGCGTGCGGGCCTGCGTGTCCGATGGGTTTGCATCGCTGCCGCGGCAGAGCGGTTTCGATTTCGCGGTCGCCAACATTCTCGCCGGGCCGCTGGTGCGCTTGTCGCGACCGTTGGCGCATGCGGTTGCGCCTGGTGGAACGCTCGTGCTTTCGGGCTTGCTCGCGGAACAGGAAACCGAGGTCAGGGCCGCCTATCGCGCACAACGCCTCGCCTTCACGGGACGCCGGGCGATTTCCGGCTGGCATACGCTGAGCTTTCGTCGTCAGCAGAGATAGCGGGCATTGCGCCGATCCGTTACCGGGTCTTAACGCGCGCCGCCTAGGCTGTGCGGATGAGAACATCGATGACGGAAATGGATGCCGAGTTGCTCGATGCCGTCGAACGGCGGCTGTCGTTGCGCGCCGATATCGCGGGAGAGTTGCGATTGAGCGTGCGCGGAGAGATCCTCCTGGTTCATGCGTGCGCGCTCATGGATCGCATCTCGCGGATCGTCGTCGACCCGCGTCCCGCACGACGCGATGGCGATGGCGGTGAGCGGCTGGGACTCAAGGCCGTGCTCGATGATGGTCGCAATCTCTGGATTGGCGAAGCCTGCAGCTTGATGGCGAGCGCGGTCGCCATTGCTCGCCAACTCTGCGTGGTGCGCCTGGATGACAATGACGATCTCGTCGTGCGCAATGTCCCGATCGACTCGACCGTGGCCGGGAATGCACGGACGCTGCCTGCCGTGCCCGGAAGTCTGGGCGACGTGCAGCGGCATTTCGATGGCTTGGCCACCTGCGTGGCATTGACGAGTCAGCCCGGCAATCCGGAGCCGGACGTGCCGATGATCTCGGCGCTTCGGCGTTTGGTCAGGTCGGCCGCGGCCGCCTGATTCCGCCGGACGACCGCCAAAAAGAACGCGGCGGCTCCGGGGGGCGGAGCCGCCGCTACGCGCGCTACGACTGAAGCTCGGAGGGGGAGGGAGGCTTCAAGCCGCGACTTTGCGCGCGTTTTCGTTACCGGCCGAGGCCGGCGCAGCGACAAGTTTCGCCGCGGCCGCTTCTGGAGCCCAGAGCCCCGCCGCGACGCGCGGAATGTCGGCTCGGCTGATGCCGATATCGTCGAGTGTCCGCGTGTCCAGCGCTTCCAACTCGGCCACGCCAGCGCGGTAACGCCGATGTTCGGCGATGGCATTCTTGATCCGGCCGAAGATTCTGGCCAATCCATGGAATGTATTGCGCATCGCCTCCGTGCGAGCCTGCGCGACCTTGCGATTGAGCTCGGCATGATCGATCCAGATCTCGCGCGGCAGATTGGCCGTCGCGCGCACATGGGCGACACGGAGCAATTCGGATTCATTGAGGCTGTACATCGTCTTCTCCTTTTTCGGCGCCGCGCCTGAATGGCTGTCGCCGCGTCCTTCGTGAAAGGCAACATAGGGTGACTTCGCATATGCAGCATAGTTCATGTGGCGTCGCAGCATTGCGCTAGGCGCATGGTTTGGACCTTGGTTGGGCCAGCCCGTGGCACAAAGCTGCCACCTTCATTGCGGGCGCCGCGACGCTTGCCTAGGGTCGCACCTTCGCTGTCGCAAACCCGTCGAGGCCGAACCCATGTCGTCGTCCCAAACGCACGCCTCTCGGTCGAGCTACCTAGGCGATTCAGCACTGGAAGGGCTACTTCGCAAGGCGCATGCCCGGCTCGACGTCGCTGACGCGCGACGCCTGGTGGCGGGAGTCTTGGCGGCCCCGGAGGGGGAGGAGCCCGATGCCTGGCATCGCCTCGTGGCGTCCATCCGCACCCCGGCACTGACCGCCCAGCTCGAGGCTCTCAAGGCGGAGATCGCGTCTGGCCAGCGTCCGGCGCATGGCTTGAACGATTGGTCCGCCGACCGGCTGGTCGGCTTGCGGAGCGAAATGGCCCGGCTGGGTCTCGCTGGTTTCCTCTGTCCGCGCGGCGATGAACATCAGGGAGAATATGTCGCGCCCCGCGCCGAACGGCTGCGCTGGCTCACGGGGTTCACCGGTTCGGCCGGGCTTGCCGTCGTGCTCATGGGCAAGGCGGCGATGTTCGTCGACGGCCGCTACACGCTGCAGGTCCGCAGCCAGGTCGACGGAAAGAGCTTCGAGTACCGCCATCTGGTCGACGATCCCGTGGGGGAGTGGCTGGCATCGAATGTGCCCCGCGGCGCGCAGATCGGATACGACGCCCGGCTTCACACGCCCGATGGTCTCGCGAAGCTGCGCGTTGCGGCGGAGCGCGGCGGCATTGAGCTTGTCGCGTTGGAGGCCGACCCGATCGACGCGGTATGGACAGATCAGCCTCCGGCGCCGATTGCACCGATCATCGTTCACCCCGACCGCTTCTCGGGCCGGTCCGGCGCCGCCAAGCGCGACGAGCTTGCCGAGCAGCTGAAACGCGACGGGGTGGCTGCGGCCGTGATTTCGGATCCGGCATCGATCGCTTGGCTGTTGAATCTGCGCGGCGCCGACGTGCCGCACACGCCGCTGCCGCTTTCGTTCGCGATGCTCAACGCCGATGGCGGCGTGGATTGGTTCGTCGAACCGATGAAGCTCGATGACGACGTGCCGGCCCATCTCGGCAACCAGGTCAGGCTGGCGTCGCCGGACGCCTTCGGCGCGGCGCTCGATGGGCTGGGCGCGCAACAGGCATCGGTGCTGCTCGATGGTGCGACAGGCTCGGTGTGGATCCACGATCGCCTGACCAAGGCCGGTGCGCGCGTGGTGCGTGGTCAGGATCCCTGTGCGTTGCCGAAGGCGCGCAAGAATGCAGCCGAACTCGCCGGGTCGCGCGCGGCCCATCTCCGTGACGGCGCAGCGTTGGCGCGGTTCTTCGCGTGGGTCGCCACCGAAGCCCCGCGCGGTGAGTTGGATGAGCTCACGCTCTCCGATCGTCTGCTCGCAGCGCGTCGTCAGGGAGAATACTTCCGCGATACGAGTTTCGATACGATCTCCGGCGCCGGCGCGAACGGTGCGATCGTGCATTACCGATCGTCGCCCGCGACCAACCGCAAGGTCTTGGCTGGAGAACTCTATCTCGTGGATTCCGGGGCGCAGTATCTCGACGGCACGACCGACGTGACCCGTACGATCGCGATGGGACGGCCCAATGCCGAGCAGCGCGATCGCTTTACCCGCGTGCTGAAGGGACACATCGCGATCGCCACGGCGCGATTTCCCAAGGGCACGACGGGTTCACAGCTCGACCCGTTCGCGCGGCGCGCCTTGTGGGACGCTGGACTCGATTTCGATCACGGCACCGGGCATGGCGTGGGCAGCTATCTCTCAGTCCACGAAGGCCCGCACCGGATCTCCAAGCTGCCCAACGCGGTGGCGTTGGAGCCGGGCATGATCGTTTCCAACGAGCCCGGCTACTACAAGACCGGCGCTTACGGGATCCGCATCGAGAACCTCGTCGCGGTGCGCGAACTGGAACTGCAGGGCGCGGAACGCGCGATGTTGGCGTTCGAGACTCTCACGCTGTGCCCGATCGACCTGGCGCTGGTCGAGCCGGCGCTGTTGGTGCCGGACGAGATTGCCTGGCTCGATGCCTATCACGCGCGTGTCGCCAAGATGCTGCGACCCCTGGTCGACGCGACGACGAGCGCCTGGCTCGATCAGGCAACCCGCCCCTTGCTGGCGGCAGCGCGCTGACGGGATTTTGTCGCGCCGTCAGCGCGGCGCGCGATCAATCGCCGCCTTGCGCAGCGCGAGCACGCTGGCCGGCGTGATCTCGTTGGACGGCTTCGCCTCGCCGAAAGCCGACTTGAATGCGATGAGCGCGCGTACGCTGCGGGCGCCGAGCCGGCCATCCGCGGCGCCGGCATCGAAGCCGTTGGCGACCAGCTCCGCCTGGACGAAACGTATCAGCGCCGGGTCCGGCGATGCCTCGCCGGTCACTGGGCGCCATCCCGCCAATTCGGCATCGATCTCCTGGCGCTCGTCGAGAGGCAGCAGCTTGCCCATGTCCGTGCGATCGCGTTCGGCTTGCTTGACGCCAAGACGCATCGCCGTGCTGAACCACCGGTAGGCAGCGGCTTCATCGACGTCGCGGCCCGCGCCGTCGCGATTGCGCTGCCCCAGCGCCATCGCTGCCTCGCGATGGCCCTGCCGCGCTGCGCGCTCATACCAGACGTCGGCCCAACTCGGCTCGCGACGCACGCGCGTGCCATTGGCATAGGCTTCGGCGAGCGCGATCTGCGCGCGCGGATGGCCCTGGGTCGCCGAGCGCGTCAGCCAGAGCAGGGCGACCGGCGGGTCGCGCTCCTGCGTGCTGCGCAGCGCCGCATCGGTCGCAAGTGCGTATTGCGCGTCGGCGTCGCCTAGACGTGCCGCCTGTTCCAGCGCGCGCGTGGCCACGGCGAGGTCAGGACCGGGCTTGCGCTTGAGGGCGGCGAGCCCCTGTCGCGTGAGCGTGGCCGCTTGCTCCCGGTCGCGCGGTTGGGGCCGTTGGGGCGTGGCCAATTCGACGGCGCGGCGCGCATCGTCAGCCTCCACGGCGGGGGGCGGGGGCGGTGGCTCCTCGCGCGTGTCGAAGAGCTCGGCGCATCCAGCCAAGAGAACGCCGACCAACAGGACACTCGTGAGCCAACGCATGTGAGAAGACAGAATATCCGCGAGGGGGAGAGACGACCGAGTCTCGGCCACGTGACCGAAAAGAACCAGCCAATGATCTAAGCGGCGAAGGATTAAATCAACCTGTGATGGCTTTTCCGAGATCGCCTCTTCGGTTCACTTGGCCAATAGAGCCAGCCATTCATCCTCCGTTAGCACATTCACCCCGAGAGCCCGTGCCTTCGTCGCTTTCGAGCCGGCATCCGCGCCCACGACCACGAAATCGGATTGCTTCGAGACTGAGCCGGCGACCTTCGCACCGAGGTTTTCCGCGGTTGCCTTGGCCTCCTGACGCGTCATGGTCTTGAGCGTACCCGTGAAGACGACGGTCTTCCCTGCGACGGCGGCGTTCGACGCCTGAGGCCGCTCCAGTGGCTGGATGTCGAGCGCAGCCGCGAGATCGGCGATGGTGTCGCGATTGGGTTTCTCCGCGAAGAATTCGCGCAGATCCGCGGCGACCGACGGACCGATCTGATTGATGCTCTCCAGCGTGCGCGCCGCCTCGCTTTCGCCGTCATCGGCGGCCGCGATCATCGCCGCCCGCCAGGCCGCAAAGGTTTCGTAGTGGCGCGCGAGGAGCTTCGCCGTCGCTTCGCCGACCTGGCGGATCCCCAGCGCGAAGATGAACCTGTCGAGCGGAATCGTGCGGCGCGCGGCGATCGCGGCGAGCAGGCGCTCGGTGGATTTTTCGCCCCAGCCTTCGCGTTTGGCGATCGCTTCGGCATGGTTCGACAGGCGGAAGATATCGCCTGGCGACGCGATCAAATCGTCGGCGTAGAACGCATCGATGTGCTTGTCGCCCAGCCCCTCGATGTCGAAGGCGCCGCGGCTGACGAAGTGCTTGAGCCGTTCCGTCGCCTGAGCCGGACAGGTGAGGCCACCGGTGCAGCGCCGCACGACTTCGCCTTCACGCCGCACCGCATGCGCGCCGCAGGCTGGGCAGGTTTCCGGAAACACGAAACGTCTGGCGCCGCGCGCACGCTCCTCGGCGACAGGCCCGAGGATCTGGGGGATCACGTCGCCGGCGCGTTGCACGATCACCATGTCGCCCACGCGCACGTCCTTGCGGGCGATCTCGTCCTCGTTGTGCAGGGTCGCACGGCTGACGACCACGCCGCCGACAGTGATCGGTTCCAACTCGGCCACGGGAGTCAGCGCCCCCGTGCGGCCAACTTGGATGGTGATCGCCTTGATGCGGGTGCGGGCCTGCTCGGCCGGGAATTTATGGGCGATCGCCCAACGCGGGCTGCGACTGACGAAGCCGAGGCGGTCTTGCCAATTCAGGCGATCGATCTTGTAGACGACACCGTCGATGTCATAGGCGAGCTTGGGGCGTTGCGCCTGGATGGCGGAGTAGTAGGCCAACAACGATGCGGCGTCCTCGCAGCGCTTGGTCGCCGGATTGGTCGGTGCGCCCCAGCGCGCGAGCCGCGCGAGAAACTCGCCATGCGTCGGCCAATCTCGCGTCGATACTTCGCCCCAGGCATAGCCGAAGAACCGCAATGGCCGGCCGGCCGTGATCGATGGATCGAGTTGACGCAAGGATCCGGCCGCCGCATTGCGCGGATTGGCGAAGACGGGTTCCTCGGCGGCGCGTCGCTGCGCGTTGAGCGCGTCGAAATCGGCGCGCGCGATGTAGATCTCGCCGCGGATCTCCAGGATCTCGGGCCACGCGCTGCCTTTCAACCGACGCGGGATCTCGGCGATCGTGCGCAGATTGGCGGTGACGTCCTCGCCCTCTTCGCCGTCGCCCCGCGTGGCGCCCCGCACGAAGCGTCCGGCCTCGTAGCGCAAGGCGATCGATAACCCGTCGATCTTCGGCTCGGCGGAAAAAACGATCATCTCGTCAGCGTCGAGCGCGAGGAAGCGGCGGATACGCTCGATGAACTCCAGGACATCCGCATCCGTGAAGGCGTTGTCGAGCGAGAGCATCGGCACCGTATGGCGCAGCTTGGCGAACCCCGCTGCCGGCGCCGCGCCGACGCGTCGCGTCGGGCTATCGGCGCGCACCAGACCGGGATAGCGACGCTCGATCGCTTCGTTGCGCAGCTTCAGCGCGTCATAGGCCGCATCGGAAATCTCCGGCGCATCCTGCTGGTGATAGAGGCGGTCATGTCGGGCGATCTCCTGCGCGAGCCGCGCCAGTTCGGCCTCGGCGTCGAAGATGTTGAGCGCGTCGACCGCGCGCGACGCGGGCGCCGGCGGCGTCTTCCGGCTCATGGGCTGCTGTCCTTGCCGCGACTTCTCGGTTTGGGCAACAGCAGCTCCGCGGCGGCCGCGCGCGCCGCTGGCGTCACGGTCGCGCCGGAAAGCATGCGTGCGATCTCTTCGCGGCGCGCCTCGCCAACGAGCTGCTCCACCGTGGTGACCGTTCGACCCTGAACGGTCTTCTTGGCCACGAGCAGATGCTGCGAACCGCGGGCGGCGACCTGCGGCGAATGGGTCACCACCAGGACCTGAAGCGTCCGTCCGAGCCGCGCGAGCCTGTCGCCGACCGCGGCGGCCGTTGCGCCGCCGACGCCGCTGTCGAGTTCGTCGAAGATCAGCGTCCGGCCGTCGCTCGCTTGCGCGAGCACGGCCTTGAGGGCGAGCATGAACCGGGCAAGCTCACCGCCCGAGGCGATCCGCCCGAGCGGTCCCGGCTCGCTGCCGGGATTTGTCGCCACTTCGAATATCACGCGTTCGCAACCGGCGGCGCTCCATGACTCCTCGGCCAAGGTCTCCAACCGAGTTCGGAATCTCGCCTTCTCGAGCTTGAGCGACGGCAGTTCTTTCGCCACGGCCTTGTCGAGCGATGCCGCGGCGTTCGTCCGGCTGCGCGTCAGGGCGGCGGCCTTGTCGACGTAGGCGGCCCGCGCGGCACGCGTGGCGCCTGCGAGCCGCAGCAGCAAAGCCTCGCCGTCGTCGAGCGCGACGAGCTGGGTCGCGAAGCGGACGCGCAGTTCGTGGAGGTCATCGACCGCGACCCGGTATTTGCGCGCGGTGGCCTTGAGCGCGAACAGGCGCTCTTCGGTTTTCTCGAGTGCAGTGGGGTCGAGATCCAGCGCGCGCGCGAGCGCTTCAACCTCCGCGACGGCGTCTGCCGCTTCGACGGCTGCGCGGTCCAACGCCGCCAGCGCGGCGTCGAGGCGCCCGGCCATCTGCGGCGCGAGACGTTCGAGCTGGCGCTGCGCGCCGCGCAGGGACGCCTCCACGCCCTTGTTGGCGCTCAGATCGTCGAGCGCCGCGTTGAGGGCCTCGGCCAGCCGCTCGCCGCCTGCGAGCATGGCGCGCTTGCTGCTGAGCAGCGCCTCCTCATCGGGCTCCGGCGCGAGCATGTCGAGCTCGGCCACCGCGTGGCGCAGGAACGCTTCTTCCTGTGCGGCTCGGCTCGACATCTCGCGCGAAGCGGTTTCCGCGGCCTGCGCAGCACGCCACAGGCCATGGCTCTTGGCGACTTCGCGGACGAGGTCATCCTCGCCGGCGAAGGCGTCCAGGGCGGCGCGATGCGTGGCAGCGTCGAGCAGCCCTTGCGTCTCGAACTGCCCATGGATCTCGACCAGCGACGCGCCGAGCTGCTTGAGCAATCCGACGGAGCTCGCCTGATCATTGACGAAGGCACGGCTGCGTCCGTCGGCGGCGATCACGCGCCGCAGAATGAGCTCACGATCGGCGTCGATGCCATGCTCAGTCGCCAATCGCAGCGCGGGATGCGCCGGCGGCAGATCGAATACGGCGGAAACGCTGGCTTGGGAGGCGCCGACGCGCAGAGCACCGGCGTCGCTACGCGCGCCAAGTGCGAAGCCGAGCGAGTCGAGCAGGATCGACTTGCCGGCGCCGGTTTCGCCGGTGAGCGTGACGATGCCGGTCTCGAAGCTTAGATCGAGCTTGTCGATCAGCACGATGTCGCGGATCGAGAGGCGGGTGAGCATGATTGCTGAGGCTGCCCGGAGTCGCTGAACCGTGCACCTGTCTCCTGCGAAGATTCGCTGGCGGCGGCGTGCGCGTCACACCGCGCTCAGCCGCGGCATCTCCGCGGGCGATCGGCGGTTGCGATGGCGATGAATGGACAGTCGGCGGCCGAGTAATACCGGAGTTTCTTGTTTTCATCCATGTCGAAGGCGCCGAGATACCCGACCGGGGATTCCGGCAGCGTCGGCCCTGGGAGGACTTCGATGTCGCCGGTGCTGATCGCCGCGCCGATCGTGCTGCCCCAGGCTACCGCCATCACGCGATCCGCTTGGCGGTAGAGGTTGATGCGCCCGAACCCGCCGGTATCAGGACGCAGATCCGCCTGGCGTTGGCGATCGCGCGTGTTGACGCGGACGGTGCGGTCGAACGTCGTGGAGAAGATGGATTGCTGGCGGATCTCGATCCGGATCTGCAGCGCCGTACCCTGAAGCGAATAGGCTGCCGCCTGGGCTCCGGGCCCTTTGATCAGGATCGTGACGCCGTACACCGCGATGCCCGTCACGGCGACCAGCGCGAGGATCGCGAGAATCGTCCAGCGTCGCGCTGCCCGACGGCGGGTACTGGGTCGCTTTTTTCCGGTTGATGACACTAGGAGGACCCTGCTGTTTCGCGACTTGAGTCTGAACGGCTGGAATCAGAACGGCTGCAATCAGAACGGCTGGAATCAGAAGGGATTGACGCTCCGGAGAATGCGCAACCCGAGCCCCGGCCGTTCTTCCGGAGGCAATTCCCCCGTCGTTACGAGAGCATAGGAGTCACGATACCAATCGGTGCCTGGGTAGTTGAAGCCCAGGACCGAGGCCGTCTTCTTGGCCTCTTCGAGCAGGCCGAGGGCGACGTAGCTCTCGACGAGTCGATGCAACGCCTCCGGGGTGTGGCTTGTTTGCTGATAGCGGTCCAGCACCGTCTTGAAGCGATTGATCGCGCCGACATACTGGCCGCGCCCCATGTAGAACCGTCCGACCTCCATTTCCTTTCCTGCGAGGTGATCGTAGGTCAGGTCGATCTTCAACCGAGCGTCTCTTGCGAAGGTGCTCTCAGGAAACCGGCGCACGACTTCCTCGAGCGCGCGCAGGGCGAGTTCGGTCATGCGCGCGTCGCGCTGCACGTCCGTGATCTGCTCGTAATAGCAGAGCGCCTTCAGATAGTACGCATAGCCGACGTCGCGGTTCGACGGGTTGAGCTGGATGAAGCGATCGGCCGCGACGATCGCGTCGTCGTATTTGTTGTTCTGATAGAAGGCGTAGGCGCCCATCAGCTGCGCCTTGGTTGCCCAAGTCGAATAAGGATGCTGGCGCTCGACCTCGTCGAAGGCCCTGGCCGCGGTCTGGAAGCGCTCCGCACCGAGCGCATCGACACCCTCGTTGTAGAGCTGCTCCACGGGCCGCTCGACATATTTTTCCTTGTTCGTGGGGCCACACCCGCTGGCGCCAAGCGATGCGAAGACGGCGATGAAGAGGGGAATCCGGGATGTGATCATGACGGCTGGTTTATAGCCCAACTGTCCTTGCTCCGGCCACCTTCGGACGTCGGGCCGCCATGGCTTCGCCGTGACCGCCGGAAGTTGAGTTCAGCCTGCGACGAGCCGGGGCCCCACCCGGGCCCCCGCGCTGTTGGCGCCAGGTAGCATGTCTTCCGTGACATCCACGTAGCGCCAGGCGCCCGGACGGCCGAACAACTCGCGCAGGGCCGCATTGTTCAGCTCATGGCCCGAGCGATCCGCGCTGACTCGTCCCAGCAATGGGCCGCCCGCGAGATAGAGATCGCCGATGCAATCCAGGACCTTGTGGCGCACGAACTCGTCGCGGTAGCGCACACCTTCAGCATTGAGGACGCGATCGCCCTCAATGACGACGGCGTTCTCGAGACTGCCGCCCCGGGCCAGGCCCGCTGCCCGAAGCTGGGCCACCTCGTCGGCGAAACCGAAGGTCCGTGCGCGCGCTATTTCGTCGCGGAAGCTGGAAGGGTCGAGACTGAAGCTGATCGATTGGCGGGCGATCGCCGCCGACTCGAAATCGATCGTGAAGGCGACGTTGAAGCCGGTCGCCGGCTCCAGGGTCACGCTCCGGTCCCCGTCGCCCACGCTGACCCGGCGAAGGATCTGGATGGCCCGCCTCGGGGCGTCTTGCTCGATCGTCCCCGCGCAGTCGATCAGGAAAAGGAAAGGCGCGGCGCTGCCATCCATCGCGGGCACTTCCGGACCATCGATCTCGATCACGCAATTGTCGATCTCGGCGCCGGCGAGGGCAGCCATCAGATGTTCAACTGTGGCTACGCCAACATTGGCGTCGTTGGCTAGACGCGAACACAACCGCGTATCGACGATGTTCGACCACAGCGCCGGGATCTCCCGCTGCCGCGGCTGATCCTTGCGGCGGAACACGATGCCCGTTCCGATCTCGGCCGGCACCAGGGTCAGACGCACTTTCTGGCCGGAATGGAGCCCAACGCCCGTGCATCCGATCGCGGCCTTGATGGTCTTCTGCCGGATCGTCGGACTGGTACGTCGGAGTGTCACGCGAGAAGCCATTGCCATCCTTGCTGTTCGGGCCGTGGCTGTTCTGGCCGTGGCTGTTCGGGCAGTGTGGAGTCGGGTGCCGGAGGGCGGATGTACGAAAGGCGGCAAACAGGCGCCGGATACAGACAATCCATCTTGAAACAAGAAACGCTTCAGGGGTTGGGCTTAATGCCGTTCCCTGAGGCGTCTCAAGTCACTAGTTATTGCGGATTATTGCAATACGGCTACGAGATCGAGCGGGTCTCTCAGTTGGCTTGCCGGCGCAGGAAGGCCGGAATGTCCAGCAGATCCTCCTGATTGCTGGAATTCGAGGGCTGCGTCGGCGCCTCGAGCCCACCAATCTTGGGTTGGGCCACAGCCGGGGTTGGAGCGGTCGGCGCGAGCGCCCGCGGCGCGGGCTGCGGCGTCGACAGGCGCGGCTCAGGCCGTGCCGGCGGCTGGGCGTGCCGTGGCGCTGGGGCTGGAGCGTTTTGTCCGGCCTTGCGCGCGGTCAATCCGGTCACCTGCTTGAACAGATTGAAGCCCCGCCGCGATGCGCTCTCGCGCGTCGGCTGGGCGCCGGCATTGGCGAGGTCCGCCGCCGCGATCGGATCAACGGCCAGCGGCTGGGCATGCCGGATCGTTGGCTCGACCGCCGGCTCGACGGCCCGCGGCGGGATGAAGTTCGGTTCCGCGGCTCGGGCCGCAGGCTGCGTGGCCGCAGCCGGCGCCACGGTCGCGGCCATCGGCATCTCCGGTTGCTGCATGACCACTGCCGGCGCCGTCGCCTCGGCGCGCGCGCCGGCGGAGCCGGTGCTGCCGCGCTGTGACGCGGCCTGACGGCCACGCGCGAAGCTGATCACTGTCGGCTTCTCCTTCTCCATGTCGGCGCCGTCGATGCCCGTCGCGACCACCGACACGCGCATGCGGCCGGTCATGCTTTCATCGAAGGTCGACCCGAAAATGATGTTGGCGTCGGGGTCGACCTCGTCGCGAATCCGGTTCGCCGCCTCGTCGACTTCGAACAGCGTCATGTCCGGTCCGCCCGTGATGTTGATCAGCACGCCGCGGGCGCCTTTCATCGAGACGTCGTCGAGCAGCGGGTTGGAGATCGCCTTCTGCGCCGCGTCGACCGCCCGGCTTTCGCCCTCCGCCTCGCCAGTCCCCATCATCGCCTTGCCCATCTCGCTCATCACCGAACGGATGTCGGCGAAGTCGAGATTGATGAGACCCGGCATGATCATGAGATCGGTCACGCCGCGGACGCCCGAGTAGAGGACGTCATCGGCCATCTTGAACGCGTCGGCGAATGTCGTGCGCTCGTTGGCGATACGGAACAGATTCTGGTTGGGGATGATGATCAGCGTGTCGACGTGCTGCTGCAGCTCGGCGATGCCGGCTTCCGCGAGGCGCATGCGGTGCTGTCCCTCGAAGTTGAACGGCTTGGTGACGACGCCGACGGTCAGCACGCCTTGCTCGCGTGCGGCGCGCGCAATCACCGGCGCGGCGCCGGTGCCCGTGCCCCCACCCATGCCGGCGGCGATGAACACCATGTGCGAGCCGCCGATCGACTCGATGACCTGATCGATCGCTTCCTCGGCCGCGGCGCGTCCGATATCCGGCCGCGACCCGGCGCCCAGGCCCTGAGTCGTGCCGATGCCGAGTTGCAGCCGTGTCTCCGCCAGGTTCTGCGCGAGCGATTGCGAATCGGTATTCGCGACCACGAACTCGACGCCCTCGAGCTTCGAGCGGATCATGTTGTTCACCGCATTGCCGCCGGCGCCGCCGACACCGATCACGGTGATGCGCGGCTTGAGTTCGACGTCTGAGGTCGGCACCGAGAGATTCAGGGACATGTTTTTCTCCTTCTTGTGTCGGGTGGTCTCGAATTGGTTGAGGGCTTAGAGATTTTCGCGCAGCCAAAGGCCGACACGCCCGACCCATCCGTTGCCGGCTTGGTGCGTGACGGCGGCAAGACGTGGATTCTCCTGGGGACCGAGCGCGTAGCTGATCAGACCCGCGCAGACGGCGAAGGCAGGACCGCCGGTCTGGTCCGAAAGTCCTTGGATCCGGATCGGCCGTCCGAGACGGACCTGCTTGTCGAGCACGGTCGCGGCGAGTTCGCGGACACCGTTGAGCTGCGAGGCGCCGCCGGTGAGCACGACGCGCCTGCCCGCGAGCTTGTTGAAACCGCTCGCCTCCAGACGAGAGCGCACCAGTTCGAACGTCTCCTCGAGCCGCGGTCGGACGATGCCGGTGAGGATGGATTTCGGCACGTGGTTGGCGTGATCGTGGTCTTCCTCTCCGACCAGCGGCACGTCGATGACCTCGCGCTCGTCGGCGCCGGCGGTCATGCAACTGCCGAATAGCGTCTTCATGCGCTCGGCATGCACGAGCGGCGTCGACAGGCCGCGGGCGATGTCGCTGGTGACATGCGCGCCGCCGACCGGGATCGTGTCGGTCCATACGACATGGCCATCGAAGAACACGGCCATCGAGGTCACGCCGCCGCCCATGTCGATGACGGTCACGCCCAGATCCATCTCGTCCTCGACCAGCGCTGCCAGACCGGCCGCATACGGCGTGATGACGAAGTTCTCGACATCGAGGTGGCAGCGACCGACCACGGCTTCGAGGTTGCGCAGCGCGCTCACATCTGCGGCGACCAGATGCATGTTCACGCCCAGGCGTTCACCGCACATGCCGCGCGGATCGCGGATGCCGCGGCTGCCATCGATCGAGTAGCTGACCGGGATCGCGTGCAGGAGCCGCCGCGACGGTGCGGATTGCACGCCTCGACCATGGTCGGTCACTCGGCGCAGGTCGGAATCCGTGACCTCGTGACCGGCAACCTGCAAGTCGACCGCCACGGTCTGCGACGCCGGTTTGCCCGCGCTCGTGCTCACGATCACGCTCTTGAGCGTCTCGCCGGCGATCTGCTCGGCGGCATAGACGGCGTTGATGATCGCTTCGGCGGCGAGTTCCATGTCGACGATCGCGCCGTGGCGCACGCCGCGCGAGATCTGATGTCCGACGCCCACGACCCGCGTGACGTCGAGCTCCGTCTTCGCGACGAAGCAGGCGACCTTGGTCGATCCGATATCGAGTGCGGCGATGGCGCCGGTGCGGGGTTTGGGTTTACGGAGGCTCATGATCGGGCGGCCCTGCAGGTCAATTCGTACGCACTGGGGGCCGCGTGCGCGCGGTTGCGGCACCGGGAGGCGGAGGTTCGGCGGTCGCGATCGTGCGCAGCGTCATGCGATCGGGCGCCCGCAGATCGACATGCGTCACCGCGCGGCTGAGCAGGCGATCCTGACGCTCGGCCTCACCGAGCTTGACCCAGGCGGCGCCGATATCCTGTTCGGGCAGCAGGATCCGGATCTCGCGATCGAGCACCAGATCCCAGCGGCGACCCGACACGCGAACGGCAGCGGTCACGCGATTCATGAGATCCGGTTCGGTCGCGAGCAGTGCGAGCAGCCCAGCGGCGTGCTTGGCGGCATCGTCGCCGACCACCATTGGGAGATGCGCAAAGGCGCCTGGATCGATGCCCTTGATCTCGCGGCCGTCGCCATCGATGACGGCGAAACGACCCTGCACCTGCCAGAGCGCGAGCGGCACGCGTTCGGTGAGCCGGACGACGATCGCATTCGGGAAACGGCGCTCGACTTCCGCCTGTCCAACCCAGGGCAAGCGCTCGAGTTCGCTGCGGGCTTTCGCGCTGCTGAATCTCAGCATCGGCGTGCCCTCGCGGACATCGAGCGCGGCGATCACGTCGGCGCGGCGCGTGTGCTCGCGCCCCGTGACGACGATCTCGCGGACCCCGAGGCCGGCGCGCGCGGTGGACTTCAGGATGCCGGCGCCGAAATCCTCGACGGCGATCATCGCGCGCTCGGGGAGGTCGGCGCGAAGCGCCCATACCGCGCCACCGCCGATGGTCACGCAGGCGAACAAGCCGATGCCCGCGATGATCGCGTGCCTCGGCTTGAACCAGGCGAAGCGGCCCGGTCGGCGTCGCACGGCGCGGCGTGCTGCGCTCAAGCGTGACATTGTGCCCTCTCCACCAGCCATTCGCAGAGCTGGCCGAATTCGATGCCGAGATGGCGCGCCTGTTCGGGCACGAGCGACAGCGGGGTGAAGCCCGGCTGCGTATTGATCTCGAGAAAATAGAGTCCATCGGCGCCCGGCCGACGATCGTCGTAGCGAAAATCGCTGCGCGAGATGCCGGCGCAGCCCAGCACACGATGCGCGGTCAGCGCGGCATCCATCGCGGCGTCGTAGACGGGCTGCGGCAGCGGCGCGGGCAATACATGCTCGGCATGGCCTGCCGTGTACTTGGCCGTATAGTCGAACATGTCGCCCGTGAACTTGATCTCGGTGACCGCGAGAGCGCGCTCGCCCATGATGCCGACCGTGAGTTCGCGGCCACGGATGTACTCTTCGACCAGCGCGGTCTCGCCGAAATTCCAATCATCGCCCCAGCTGCGATTGGCGCCTTCGCCGACGACGCGGATCCCGATCGTCGAGCCTTCCGCCACCGGCTTGACGATGAAGGGGCGGGGCAGCGGATCGCCATGCGCGAAATCCTCGCGGCGCACCACCTTACCGCGTGGGGTGCGCAGACCGGCCTGCTCGACGGCGCGCTTGGTGGTCGGCTTGTCCATCGCGATCGCCGAGGCGCGCACGCCGGAATGCGTATAGGCGACGCCCATCAATTCGAGCACGCCTTGGATGCAGCCATCCTCGCCGTAACGGCCGTGCAGGGAGTTGAAGACGATCTCCGGCGCATAGCTCTCGATTTCCCGCACCAAGGCGCCGACATCACGAGAGACGTCGAAGCTGCGCAATTCGTGACCAGCCGCGACGAGCGCCTCGCAGACCGCGGCGCCTGACACGAGGCTGACATCGCGCTCGCGCGATACGCCGCCCATTAAAACGAGGATTCGCCGCTTCATGATCCCGAGTCCGACTCGGAATCGGAGGCTAAACCGATTCGCTTGATCTCCCAGCGCAAAGTGACGCCGAAGCGCTCGGCGACGCGCGCACGCACGTCTTCACCGAGAGCTTCGATGTCGGTCGCCGTCGCTGTGCCGGTGTTGATCAGAAAATTGCAGTGCTTCTCCGAAACCTGTGCGCCGCCGCGCATCAGGCCGCGGCATCCCGCAAGATCGATCAGCTGCCAAGCCTTGCGGCCTTGCGCGCGTGGATCGGTCGGGTTCGCGAAGGTCGAGCCGCCGGTGCGTGTGCGGATCGGTTGCGACGATTCACGCGCATCCTGGATCTCGGCGATGCGGGCCTGAATCGCGATGGGCTCACCGGGCTCGGCGCGCAGCGCGGCGGCCGTGAAGATCCAATCCTCGGGGATGTCGCAATGGCGATAGCTCGAGCCCAGCTCGCTCGGGAGCAGCCAGCGCCGCACGCCTTGCGCGTCGATCGCCTCGGCGCCGAGGACGACGTCGCTCATTTCCTTTCCATAGGCGCCGGCATTCATGCGCAGCGCGCCGCCGATCGTGCCGGGGATGCCGGAGAGAAATTCCAGCCCGGCCAGGCCTGCGTCTCGCGCGTAGAGCGCGACGTTGAGGTCGAGCATCGCGGCGCCCGCGCGCAATTGCGCACCGTCATGGCTGATCTCATTGAACCCGCGGCCGAGTCGAATGACGACGCCGCGCACGCCGCCATCGCGCACGAGCAGGTTCGACCCGACGCCGATGAACGTGACGGGCGCGTCGGCCGGCTTGTGCGCCATGAACTGAGCGAGATCGTCGACATCGGCGGGCTTGAACAGAATTTCCGCGGGGCCGCCGACGCGCAACCAGGTGATCGGGGCGAGCGGCGCATTCTCGGTCAGGCGGCCGCGCACCTGCGGCAGGCGATCAGCCAGCCGTGTCGTGTGCTGAGCGGTGGCGATCATGTCGCCGCGCCCTTGCCGCGCATGGGAACGGCGGCCAGCGCCTGCAACGCCGCCGGCAATGCGTTGGCCCAGCCGGAAATCGAGCCGGCGCCGAGGCAGACCACGAGATCGCCGGGCTTCGCGACTTCCATCACGCGCGCGGCGAGCGCATCGGGGTCTTCGAGGGCGATGACTTTGCGATGGCCGTGAGCGCGCAGCCCCTCTACCAGCGCGTCGCGTGTCGCGCCCTCGATCGGCGTCTCGCCGGCGGCGTAGACGTCCGCGACGATGACGGCATCGGCATCGTTGAAACAGGCGCAGAAATCCTGGAACAGGCTCTTCAGCCGCGTATAGCGATGCGGTTGCACGACGGCGATGACGCCCGATTGTGTCGCGCTGCGCGCAGCCTTGAGGACGGCGGCGATCTCGACGGGGTGATGACCGTAATCGTCGATCACCGTCAGCCCCGCGCCTTCGCCGGTCTTCGTGAACCGGCGCTTGACGCCCTTGATGCCGGCCAGCCCCTTGCGGATGGCGCCGACATCGATGCCCATCTCCAGCGCGACGGCGATGGCGGCGAGCGCATTCTGGACGTTGTGCTGGCCGACGAGCGGCAGATGGAGGTCGGGAATCGTCCGCGCATTGCCATGCCGGTCGGTGAGCACGACTTCGAAGCGGCCGCCCGCGGCCGAAAGCTTCAGATTGACCGCGCGCACCTCCGCCTGCGGCGAGAAGCCGTAGCTGATGATGCGTCGGTCCTGGACCTGACCGATCAGCGCCTGAACCTCGGGATGATCGATGCAGCAGACGGCGAAGCCGTAGAACGGAATATTCGCGACGAACGTGCGAAAGCCCTTCCGCAGCGCGTCGAAATCGCCCCAGAAATCCAGATGTTCGGGGTCGATGTTGGTGACGATCGCGATCGTGGCGGGCAGCTTCAGGAAGCTGCCATCGGACTCGTCCGACTCGACGACCATCCAATCGCCGGCGCCGAGATGCGCGTTGGTGCCGTAAGCGTTGATGATGCCGCCATTGATGACGGTCGGGTCGAGTCCGGCCGCGTCGAGCATGGCGGCGCAGATCGATGTCGTCGTCGTCTTGCCGTGCGTGCCGCCGATGGCGATCGCCCATTTGAGCCGCATGAGTTCGGCCAGCATCTCGGCGCGCCGCACAACGGGGAGATGGCGTTCGCGCGCGGCCTGCAGTTCCGGGTTCTCCGGTTTGACCGCACTCGACATGACGACGACGCCCGCTTCGCCGAGATTCTCGGGCGCGTGTCCGACCATCGTCTTGATGCCGAGGCTGGCGAGGCGCTTGACGTTGGCGTTCTCCGCCTGGTCCGAGCCCTGCACCCGATAGCCGAGATTGTGCAGGATCTCCGCGATCCCGGACATGCCGATGCCGCCGATCCCCACGAAGTGGATGATTCCGATATCGAGCGGAAGAGCCCTCATGCCGCATTCTCCAAGCGTGCGCCGTTGGCCGGCAGCAGCGAATCAACTTCATCGGCGAGTCGCTCCGCCGCCGCGGGCCGCCCCAGCGCATGCGCGCAGCTCGCGGCCGCAATAAGTTGAGTCGGCGTCGACATCCAGCCTTGAACGCGCTCGGCGAAGATCGCCGGTGTGAAATTCGCTTGGCCGAGGACCCAGCCGCCGCCCGGCTCGGCGAACGCCCGCGCATTGGCGGTCTGGTGATCATCCATCGCGAAGGGATACGGCACGAACAACGCAGGGCGGCCGACGCAGGCGATCTCGGCGCAGGTGGAGGCGCCGGCGCGGCAGATCACGAGATGGGCGCGGCTCAGGCGCAGCGCGATGTCGGTGAAGAACGGTTCGACTTCCGCATCGATGCCGGCCGCCACATAGGCGGCCTTCGCACGCTGCGCATCTTCGGGGCGCGCCTGATGGGCGACGCGCAGGCGGCGACGCAGAGCTTCGTCCAGCCGCGTCAGCGCGGCGGGCACGACGTCGGTGAAGACGCGTGCACCCTGGCTGCCGCCCGTGACGAGCAGCAGGAACGGCTGGCCCTCGGCCGACGGCGCATACTCGGCGCCACGCATGGCGCGGATCTGCGGCCGCACGGGGTTGCCGACCAGCCGCGCGGCGCAGCCGGCAGGCAGTCGCGCGACATGGCTGAACGAGGTCGCGATGCGCGCGACGCGTCCCGCGAGGAGACGATTGGCGCGGCCGAGCACGGCGTTCTGCTCGTGGATCAGGGTCGGCACGCCGGCGCGTGCGGCGGCAAACAGGGTCGGGACGGACGGATAGCCGCCGAAGCCCACGACGACATTCGGAGCGAGACGATCGATCAGCCGCCGCGCACGCGGTACGGCGACGGCCACGCTAGCCAGGCCGAGCAACCGCGAAACGCGACTGTCGCCCATCCGGCGCAGGCCCAGGGCGTGAGTCTCGAGCTTGCCCAACGTGCCGCCGTAGCTGCGCGTGGCGTGATCGGTGACCAGGATCAGGCGTCGTCCGCGCGCGACGAGCACATCGGCGAGCGCCTCCGCAGGGAACACATGGCCGCCCGTGCCGCCTGCCGCGAGCATGATCAGCGGCGTGCTCATTCGCCTTCTCCCGGGCCATAGCGCTTGCGCGTCAAGGCCAGCACGAATCCCATGCCGAGCGAGAGGGCGAGCAGCGACGAGCCGCCATAGGAGATGAACGGCAATGTCATGCCCTTGGTCGGCAGCAGATGCAGCGTCGAGCCCATGTTGATGATGGCTTGCAAGCCGAACTGGACCAGCAGCCCCGCCGTGCCCAGCAGCGCGAAGAGGTTGTTCTCCGACAGCAGCCGCCCGAAGCCGCGCAGCACCACGAAGGCGAACAGCACGACGATGAGCAGGCAGGCGATCAGCCCGAACTCCTCGCCGGCGACGGCGAAGATGAAGTCCGAATGCGCGTCGGGAAGATGGGCCTTCACCGTGCCTTCGCCCGGCCCGCGCCCGGAGAGGCCGCCATTGGTGAAGGCCTCGAGCGAACGCGACACCTGATACGTGTCGCCGGAACTCGGATCGAGGAACCGGTTGATCCGGCTGGCGACATGCGGAAACACGAAATAGGCGCCCGTCAGGGCCGCCGCGCCGGCGCCCGCCATCAGGATCACCCAGAGCATGCGCAAGCCGGCGAGGAAGTATTGCGCGAACCACACCGCCGACACGACGACCGCCATGCCGACATCGGGTTGCAGCAGCAGCAGACCGAGCACGAGCAGATAGCTGGCGATCGCGACGAGATCGCCGGGCACGCCGGTTTGACGCCGCTGCAGGGCGAACAGCCATGCCGCGATGACGGCGAAGCTCGGCTTCACGAATTCCGATGGCTGCAGCGAGAAGCCCGGCAGATTGATCCAACGCCGCGCGCCTTTGATCTCCACACCGATCAGGAAGGTGAGAGCGAGCAGCGCGATCGATGCGACGAGCACGAAGGCCGCGACGCGCCGCACGCCGGAAAGATCGAGCAGGGAGACGGTCAACATGACCGCGACCCCGATCGGCAGCAGCGAGAATTGCCGGCGCACGAAATAGAAAGGCTCCAGGCCGAGCTTCTCGGCGACGGCCGGCGTCGCCGCCATCGCCAGGACGGCGCCGATCGCGAGCAATGCGGCGAGCGCGGCCAGCGACCAGCGATCGACGGTCCACCACCAGCGGGCGACCATCGAGTTGTCGGCGCGGGCGAAGCCGGGCGTCACGCCGCCGCTCCCGTACGCACGAGATCCTGCACCAGCGCTCGGAAGCTTGCGCCGCGCGCCTCGAAACTCGGGAACTGGTCGAACGAGGCGCAGGCCGGTGAGAGCAGCACCACCCGATGGCGATCCTTCGCGCCTGCCGCGTCTCGTGACGCCGCCCGCACCGCCTCTTCGAGGGTGGCGCTGTGAACATGCGCGACGCCGGCGCGCTGCAGCGTCGTTGCGAAGTCGCGCGCCGCCTCGCCGATCAGGTAGGCTTTGCGGATGCGCGGGAAGAACTCGGCAAGCGGCTCGATCCCGCCTTCCTTGGCGCGACCGCCGAGGATCCACCAGATCGCGTCGTAACAACCCAGCGCTTTCGAAGCGGCATCGGCATTGGTCGCCTTGCTGTCGTTGACGAAGGCGACGCCATGATGCTCAGCGATCAGCTCCTGGCGATGGGCGAGTCCGGGATAGGTGGCGAGCCCTCTGACGATCGCCTGCTCCTCGACGCCCGCCGCGCGGCATACCGCGAAGGCGGCTGCCGCGTTCTGCCAGTTGTGGCGCCCCGGCAGCGTGGCGATGGAGGTGAGCGCACACACCGCGCGTGCATCGCCGCCCTGCGCTTCGAACAGCGTGCCGTCCGCCGCGAAGATTCCCGATGACAGGCGCCGGCTCGCCGAGATCGGCACGACGATCTGGTCTCCTTTGCGCTGAAGTTCGGCGCAGATACCGGCCGTGATCTCATCGTCGACGCCGACCACCGCGACCTGCGGTGATTTCTGTCGCTCGAAGATGCGCCGCTTGGCCGCGATATACCCGGCCATCCCGCCATGGCGATCGAGATGATCGGGCGTCACGTTCAGCAGCACGGCGATGTCGAACGTGATCGATGCCGTGATTTCGAGCTGGTAGCTCGACATCTCCAGCACATAGATGCCATCCGCGCCCAGCTTCTCGAGGCTGAGGGCCGAGACGCCGATATTGCCGCCGACCTGCACGCGGACATCCGCGCCGCGCAGCACGTGACCGACCAGTGCGGTCGTCGTCGACTTGCCGTTGGTGCCGGTGATTCCGATCCAGCGCGGCTGACGCTGCGCGCGGGCCAGCAATTCGATGTCGCTGATGAGCTCGATGCCGTGGCGACGGGCCAGTGCGGCGACCGGATGCGGTGCAGGGTAGGTGTGGGGAATGCCGGGGCTGATGACCAGCGCGACCACATCGTCCCACGCCGTGGCGGCGAGATCGACGATCGGGACGCCACGCGCAGCGGCGGCGTTTCGCGTCGCCTCGTTGTCGTCCCAGGCGCGCACCTGCGCGCCGGATTCCTGCAAGGCTTCGGCGGCGATGCGGCCGGACTTGCCGAGGCCGAGCACGGCGACGATCCGGTTGCGGAACGCGGGGATGTCGATCAGCGCCATCGTCATCTCAGCTTCAGGGTCGAGAGCCCGGCGAGCGCCAGGATCATCGCGATGATCCAGAACCGGATCACGATCGTCGGCTCCTTCCATCCCTTCTTCTCGAAGTGATGGTGGAGCGGCGCCATCATGAACACGCGTTTGCCCGTGAGCTTGAACGACGCGACCTGCACGATCACCGACACGGTCTCGAGGACGAACAGACCGCCGACGATTGCCAGGACGATCTCGTGCTTGGTCACCACAGCGACGGCGCCGAGCGCGCCGCCCATCGACAGCGAGCCGGTATCGCCCATGAAGACCATCGCGGGCGGGGCGTTGAACCACAGGAAGCCGAGCGCGGCGCCGACGATCGCGGCGCAGAATACGGTGAGCTCGCCGCTGCCGGGCACGTAGTGGATGAACAGATAGTTGGAAAAGATCGTATTGCCGACGACATAGGCGAAGGCGGCGAAGCAGCCCGCGGCAATGGCGACGGGCACGATCGCGAGACCGTCGAGCCCATCGGTCAGGTTGACCGCGTTCGAGGCGCCGACGATCACGAGCGCGGCGAAGACGAAGAAGAACCAGCCGAGATCGATCAGCAGGCTCTTCAGGAACGGCACCGCCAGCGATGTCGAGAGCGCGTCGCGCTCGGGCATGATCCACGCGATCCACACCGTCACGGTGACCGCCAGGATCATCTGCAGGGCGAACTTGAAACGCGCGGAGATTCCACGACCGCGCTTCGTCAGCTTCTGGAAATCGTCATAGAAGCCGATGAGGCCGAACCCGAGCGTGACGCCCAGCACGGCCCAGACATAGCCATTGCGAAGATCGGCCCAGAGCAGCGTCGAGACCGTGACCGCGAACAGGATCAGGACGCCGCCCATCGTCGGCGTTCCCTTTTTCGCGAGATGCGTGTCGGGGGTGTCCTCGCGCACCGTGGCGTTGGGCTGTTTCGAGCGCAGCCAGGCGATGATGCGAGGGCCGACGATGAAGCTGAGCGTCAACGCCGTGACGACGGCGCCACCGGATCTGAACGTGATGTAGCGGAACAGATTGAAGGCGCCGATCTGGTCGGCATACGGGACGAGGAGAAGATAGAGCATCGCGTCGCCCCTCAACCGGCCGCTTGCCGTGTGCCGTCGCGCGCCTGCAGCGCGGCAACGATCGGCGCCATGCGGCTGCCCAGCGAACCTTTGACGACGACCACGTCGCCGCCCTGTATCGCCGCAACGACCTGCGCGACGAGCTGCTCCGAACTCGGGGCATGCACGCCGCGCCGCGTCGCCGGGAGTGACTGCGCCAATACGGCCATCAGCGGGCCGCAGGTGAAGACGAGATCGACCTCGGCCGAAATGACCGCGTCCGCCAGTTCGGCATGCAGCCGCGCCGCATCGGGTCCGAGTTCGAGCATGTCGCCGAGCACGGCAACGCGTCGACCGCCTGGCGCCGGGTCGATCTGCCGCAGAACGTCGAGCGCGGCACGCATCGATGTCGGATTGGCGTTGTAGGAATCGTCGATCAGGGTGAACCGCCGATCGCCCTCGCCGATCGTGATCTGCATGCCGCGGCCTTTCACGGCCGACATGGTCGCGAGCGCTTCTGCAGCCGCGCCGACATGCGCCCCGAGCGCGCCCACGGCGCCGAGCACGGCGAGCGAGTTGATCGCCCAATGCCGGCCGGGCGCGCCGACGCGATAGGTGAGGGGACGGCCGTCGATGCTGGCGGTCACCATCGAATGCGTGGGCGCCGGCTCGAGATCGACGAGCCGGATATCCGCGGCATCATCGCCGCCGAATCCGATGATGCGCGTGAACCCGCGCGCGCGCGCGCGCGCGGCCAGCCGCTCGAAATACACGCTGTCGCGATTGATGATCGCGGCTTCGCCGCCGGCCTCGAAGATTTCCGCCTTGGCGCGGGCGACGCCATCGATGCCGTCGGGAAAATTCTCGGTGTGCGCGGCCGCGATCATCGTGATGACGGCGACCTGCGGCCGCACCAGGTGCACGAGCGGCGCGATCTCGTTGGCGTGGTTCATGCCGATTTCGTAGACCGCGAATCGCGACGATGGCGGCAGGCGGGCCAGCGTCACGGGAACGCCGATATGATTGTTGAAGCTGGCGGCCGCGCCATGCGTCGGAGCCTGGGCGGCGAGCACATGACGCAGCGCGTCCTTCGTGCTGGTCTTGCCGACGCTGCCGGTCACGGCGACCGCACGGACATCGGGCGCGCGTGCACGCGCGGCCGCACCGAGCCGCGTGACCGCCTCGATCGTGTCGCGAACCATCAGCAGCGCGCGCGAGTCGAGCGACGCGCCGTGCGGGATGTGATCGATCATCGCAGCGCTGGCGCCCGCGGAGAATGCGGCTTCGAGGTGATCGTGGCCATCATGGGTCTCGCCCTTGATGGCGATGAACAGATCGTCGTGCGCCAGCGTGCGTGTATCGATCGATATGCCACGCGCCAACCACGGGCGATTGCCGCGGCCACCAGTCGCGGCCTCCGCATCGGCGCTGGTCCACAGCACGGGGATCACGATTCCTGCTCCTGATCGGCGGCCCGCACGGCGGCGCGTGCGACGTGGACATCGATGAACGGGTGAGTCACGGAACCCACGATCTGGCCTCGCTCGTGCCCCTTGCCGGCAATCACCAGTACATCGCCCGGTCGCAGAGCGGCGGTCGCGAGGAAGATCGCCTCGCGCCGTGACGCCACCTCGATCGCACCGGGGCAATGCGCGAGAATTTGTGACCGGATCGCGGCGGGATCCTCGCTGCGCGGGTTGTCGTCGGTGACGTAGCTGCGATCGGCGAGCCGGGCGGCGATCTCACCCATGATCGGGCGCTTGCCGCGATCGCGATCGCCACCGCAGCCGAACACGACGACGAGTTCGCGCTGCGTGTGGGCGCGCAACGCGCCGAGCACGGTCTCCAGTGCATCCGGTTTGTGCGCGTAGTCGACATAGATTGTCGCGCCGTTGGTGCGGGTGGCGGCACGCTCCAGCCGTCCGGGAACGCCGGTGAGTTGCGCGAGCGCCTGGATCGCCCAGGGCGCCTCGCTGCCGCTGCCCACTGTCAGGCCAAGCGCGGCGAGCGCGTTCATGGCCTGGAACGCGCCGGCGAGCGGGAGCCGCAACGTCGAGCGCCGGCCGAACGCTTCGATCTCAATCGTCTGGCCGTCGATCTCCAGCTTCTGGTCGATCAGCCGAATCTCGCGCGCCGTACGTCCGTAGCCGATGTACTGGAGGCGGCGCGCGCGCGCGATCGCGGCGATCGCATCGGCATGCGGCGAGTCCGCGTTGATGATGGCCGCGCCGCCGCTCGGCAGCAGCGTATCGAACAGTCGCAGCTTGGCCGCGAGATAGGCCTCCATCGTCGAGTGATAGTCGAGATGGTCACGGCTGAGATTTGTGAAGGCGGCGGCCTTCAGCACGACTCCGTCGAGCCGGAACTGATCGAGACCGTGACTCGACGCTTCGATCGCCAGATTGGTGATGCCGGTATCTGCGAGCACCGCGAGGTTCGCGTGCAGGGAGATCGGGTCTGGAGTCGTCAGCGCCATCGTGCGTGCGGCATGGGGCGCCACGATCCCAAGCGTGCCGATACTGGCTGCTGAACGCCCAAGCGTGGTCCAGATCTGGCACGCGAAGGCGACCACCGATGTCTTGCCGCTGGTGCCGGTGACGGCGCAGATGGTCTCCGGCTGACGCGCATGGAACCGGGCCGCGGCGAGAGCGATGGCGCGGCGCGGATTCTCCGCTTCGAGCACGGCGATGCCCAAGGGCACCTTCAAGCCACGCGGCCCGAGCACGGCGACGGCGCCGCGCGCTATCGCCTCCGCCACGAAATCCGACCCGTCCGCCTTGCCGCCGGGTAGCGCGGCGAACAGGGCGCCGGGACGAACGGAGCGCGAATCGGCGGTCAGCGCGACCAGCTCGGGATCACCGCTGCCTGGTCTCAGGCTCAATTCGGCATCGGTGAGAAGAGAAGCGCGCAATTCCGTGGCCGTCATCCTGGTGTGGCTACGCTCACCGCACGGCGACGTTGACGAACAACTGGTCGCGTATGGCAGGCGCCTGATCGTCGATCGGCTCGAGGCCGTAGAGTGCGGCGATTCGCTGCACGATGCGCTGGATGGATGGGGCAATCACCCAACCCGCCGTTGCATAGCCGAACGTCGCCTTCGTGCCCTTCGGTTCATCGAGCATCATGTAGACGAGGAATTTCGGCGAATTCATGGGGAAGGCGCCGACGAAGGACGAAATCCGGGCATCCTTCTTGTAGCGGCCGTTCTCGATCTTCTCGGCGGTGCCGGTCTTGCCGCCGACGAGATAGCCCGGAACATTGGCGTTCTTCGCCGTCCCCTTCTCGACCACCAGGCGCATCAATTTGCGCATCTGCTCCGACGTGCGCGCGGACACCACGCGCTCGCCTCTGCTGCGTTCGCCATCGGCGCGCCGCAGAATGGTCGGGGTGCGGTAGATCCCGCCGTTGACGATCGCGGCTGTCGACGTCGCGAGCGTGAGCGGGCTCACGGAGATGCCATGGCCGAACGCGATGGTCATCATGTTCACCTCACGCCAGGGCGAGGGAACCTGCGGCGGCGTGTTCTCGAACAATTCGAAGGGCGTCGTGCGCAGCAGCCCGAGCTTGCCCAGGAATTCGCGCTGGCGGTCGCGGCCCACGACTTCCGCGATGCGCACGGAACCGATGTTCGAGGAATGCATGAACACCTCGGACATGTTCATGACGCGCCGTTGCGGCTTGTAGTCGTCGATCCGGAACCGTGAGATCATGATCGGGCGCGTGGCGTCGTAGGGCGTGTTCAACGCGCCGGTGCCATAGTCGAGCGCCATGGCCGCGGTGAAAGTCTTGAACGCCGAGCCGGGTTCGTAGGTGCCGAGCGTCGTGCGATTGAAGCGCGCCTCCGCCGGTGCGGTGCCTGGCGTATTGGCGTCGAAATCCGGCAGCGAGACCATCGCGTAGATCTCGGCGGTGTTCGCATCCATCAACAGCGCAGCGCCGCCGATGGCGTGGAACTCCTTGATCGCGGCGGCGACTTCCTCGCGCAGGGCGTGCTGGGCGCGGATGTCGATCGAGAGCTGCAGCGGTTCGGCGCGGCCTTTGAGCTGCTCGTCGAATGCCTGCTCGGCGCCCATCAGTCCGCGATTGTCGACATCGGTGAAGCCGACGACGTGACCGGTCAAGCTGCCATGCGGATAGACGCGGCGCTCTTCGCGCTGGAAGTAGACGCCTGGCAGGCCAAGACGATTGACCGCGTCCTGCTGCTTGGGCGTGAGATTGCGGCGGATCCAGATGAAGCTGCGCTCCGACGCCAAGCGCTGCGCGATCTCGCGCTCATTGAGGCCGGACAGCGTCCGCGCCAGTTTGCTGGCCGTTTCCTGCGGATCGAAGATCTGCTTGGGGTTCGCATAAAGTGACGCTGTCGCGAGCGATGTCGCCAATAGCACGCCGTTGCGATCGACGATGTCCGCACGGTCCATCTCGACGCGACCGGTTTCGGCGACGCGCTGCGGGCGGGGCTCTTGAGCCTCTTTCAGGATCGTGACATCGAACAATCTTATGGCGATGACGCCGAACGCCAGCGCGAACAGCGCGCCGGCGACGACGATGCGATGACGCGCCGTCTCGATCGCTTCCTTTGCGGTGCCGTCGAGGGTGAGTCGCGCCGGGACGCGAGCCAGGATGTCGCCGACGCGGCTTGCCATCAGCGTGGCCCCAACGCCGGCGTATCGGGTTGCGCGGCCGCAGGCCGGAAGCCGCTGGCCGGTGCGCGGATCACGCTTGGTCGCGACGCGATCTGTGGGCGCGGCGGCACCGGGGGACGCACATTGGCGGTGGAGCGGGGAGCGGAGGACGTCGCCGCGCCGGCCGGTAGGGCGGTCGGGGGCGTGGGGGGGGACGCAATCGCGACGTCCTCCGCAGGGCGAGACGGCAACTCGGCGATACGCATGAGCTGCCGTGGCTTCATCGGCGTCAAGTCGAGATGGCGCTGCGCCATCGCTTCCAGCCGCTGAGGCTGGTTCACATAGCTCCACTCCGCCTTCAACACGTGGATCGTCTGGTGTTCGGCAGCGATCTGACGGTTGAGGCGCAGCAGTTCCTCGTCGAGCGCGTGGACTTGATGCTTCAGTTGGAAGAGGCCAAAACCGACGGCACCGGCCAAGGCGATCCACAGGATCGTCGCGGCGCGGATCATGCGCGGCCTCCGCCGTGGCCCATGTCCCAGACCGGGGCTTCCGTGCGGCGCGCAACGCGCAGACGGGCCGAACGCGCACGGGGATTGCGCGCGGTTTCGGCGGCCGACGCTTCGATCGGCTTCTTCGTCTCGAGCGCGAAGCTGGGCGGCCATTCGACGCGCTCGGGAACGTAGCGCGACACGCCTTCGCCGCCGCTGCGTTCGCGCAGAAACTGCTTCACGATCCGGTCTTCGAGAGAGTGGAAGCTCACGACGGCGAGATGGCCGCCGGGCTTCAGGATCATTTCCGCCGCTGCCAAGCCGCGACCGAGCTCGCCGAGCTCGTCGTTCACGCGAAGCCGAAGGGCCTGGAAGGTGCGGGTGGCCGGATCAACGCCGTTTTTCGCGCGCGGGACCACACGACGCACGATCTCCGCGAGTTCCAGGGTACGAGTGAGTGGCGCTTCAAGTCGGGCCTTGACGATGGCCCGTGCAACGCGGCGCGCATGCCGCTCTTCGCCCAGTGTCGCAATCGTCTCCGAGAGTTCCTGCTCGGACGCATTGTTGATGATGTCGGCAGCACTGGCACCGGATTTCTCCATGCGCATATCGAGCGGCCCATCCGCTCGAAAACTGAATCCGCGATCGGCGTCGTCGATCTGCGGTGAAGACACGCCGAGATCGAGCGTGACGCCGTCGACCGCCGCAATGTCACGTGTCGCCAGCAGCTGATCCATCTCGCCAAAGCGACCGGCGAGCATCGTCAGTCGGCCGTCATAGCGATGCGCCAGCGTGATGCCGTGCGCTATCGCATCCGGATCACGATCGATCGCGAAGACTTTCAGCTGCGCCGCGTCGAGCAGCGCGCAGGCGTAGCCGCCGCGCCCGAATGTGCCGTCCACCAGGATCGCGCCAGCGCGCGGGTGCAAGGCGGCGACGACTTCAGCGACCATGACCGGCGCGTGTGCCGCGCTCATGGCTGCTCTCGCGGAACGAGACGCTGACGCAGAGCGTGTTGATGCGTGTCGAATGCAGCGGGCGCCCAGATCTCGAAATACGAGCCGCGCCCCGCGAACAGCGCCATGCCGTCGAGCCCGGCGTAGTCGATCAGATGCCGCGGGAGCACCGCGCGGCCATCGGGGTCGGGCTCGATCGGATCGATTTCCGGCAGCGAAACGGTCGCGAGAGTCGGATCGCCGATGCCGAAAGCCGCGAGGGGATTTTGGGCCGCAGTCAGCTGCTCGATCAGCTGCGGCGTGACGCAGTGGATGGAACGCGCCGTCGGCGAGCGAAACGCCAGGAATTCCTTGGAGCCGAATTCGACCAGTGTGGTGCGGAAAGCAGCCGGGATCGAGACGCGACCCTTCGCGTCGATCTTGAAGGTGAAACTGGAGAGGAACGACCTCATCCGGGCCCTGACCGTTCTGCTAAACTCTCTCCAACCGATTGATCGGAAAGGATTTTTTGAGTCCTCAATCCCGGAATGACATGCCAAGAGGCAGACCGTTACGGGATAATATGGGATATCATGGGAAATTATGGGAGTCAAAGGATCTGGGTGGAAAACAGTGGTTTCCTAAAGACTTGAGATTCCAGATCGCCCGCGCCGACAGCTCGGCTCGAGTAGAAATGTTCATTCTTTGTTCTATTTCTCTATGGCCGCGCTTTGGCGGACACGGCGGGGATTGCGCCAGACGGTCTATAAGCCGGGTTCTGTGCCTTGCTCCGAGGAGCAAGCGACGACCATTCCTCTGGGACGCTCGTTGCCGAGCGCCTCACGCGACCGACCCGGACGACAGCTCGAAAACCAGCCTGCGCGCTGCAAAAGAACTCCGCAGCGCACGCGTCGCCCCTATTTGGTCTTGCTCCGAGTGGGGTTTGCCTTGCCGACCTCGTTACCGAGATCGCGGTGCGCTCTTACCACACCGTTTCACCCTTGCCCGCCCCCGCGAAGGGACGTCGGCGGTCTCTTCTCTGTTGCACTTTCCCTGGGTTCGCACCCGCCGGGCGTTACCCGGCACCCTTGTTTCCGTGGAGCCCGGACTTTCCTCGAACGGTCTTGCGACCGCCCGCGGCCGTCCAACCGTCTGGCGCGTCGCGATGTAGGAGTGCCCGGGGAGGCAGGTCAAGGACGATCGGCCGTGGGCGCCGCAAGCGGCCGCGTCAGCGCGGCATAGGCGAGATTGACCGCTGCGAGGCGCTTCTCCGCAACCGAGATGAACGCCTCGGGCATGCCATGCGCCATCAGCCGGTCCGGATGCAGCTCGCGAACGAGGCTGCGCCAGGCCGCCTGAATCGCCTGGCGATCGGCGTCGATCGCGACGCCCAGAACCGCATGCGGCATGTCCCCATCTTCGCCGCCCCGGCCGGCCCGAATACGAGCAAAGCTGCTCGCCGGCAGGCCCATTTCGATTGCGACGGCTTCGAGGAAGGTGAGTTCATCTGGCTTGATCCCGCCATCCTGCTCCGCGATCAGGAACAGGACGTCGAGCACCTCTTCCAGCACCGCAGGATCGCCGGCGAAAAGGCGGCGGAGTTGGCGGGCGTAGCGCTCGAAGCCATGGATGCTGCGGCGCGCCAGATCGAAGACGCGCGCGACATTCTCCATCTCCCCGGGCGGCGTGTGGAAACTCCGGCGGAACACCTGGATTTCATCTGTGGTCACGCGACCATCGGCCTTGGCCATCTTGGCCGCGAGCGCGATCACGGCGACGGTGAACGCAACCGGTCGCGTCACACGACGCGTGCGGCCGGCGCCGAGAAAGGCTGCGAAGCCCGTGAGAAGTTCCTGCCAGATCGTCATCGTGGTGTGCCTGAAGGCAACATAGCGGCAGGACCGAGCGCCATGCTACTCAACGAAAACGCCTTCGGGACCAGAGGAAGCGGCAAATGTATGACGCGCGCGTGCCAGGGATGGCGGCACGCCAGGATGTCTTGTTGGACATCCAGCATCTTTGCGTCGAATTCGCGACCTCGCGTGGGACGATCCGTGCCGTCGAGAACATGTCCTATCGCGTGCATCGCGGGGAGATCGTCGCGATCGTCGGCGAGTCCGGCTGTGGCAAATCGGTTTCGTCGCTTGCAGTGATGCGGCTTCTCGCTCGGCCCGCTGGGCGGGTGACGGCGGGGCGGATCCTGTTCGAGGGGCGCGATCTGCTGACGCTCGCGGACGAGGACATGCGCCGCCTTCGCGGCCGGGAGATTGCGATGATCTTCCAGGAGCCGATGACCTCGCTCAATCCGGTCCTGACGATCGGATTGCAGATCATGGAGCCGCTGATCATCCACCTTGCGATGACTGAGCACGCGGCGCGACGCCGCGCGGCGGAGCTGCTGGAGCTCGTGGGAATGACCGACCCCGACCGGCGTCTCGATCAATTTCCGCATCAGCTCTCCGGTGGGATGCGCCAACGCGTGATGATCGCCATCGCGCTGGCCTGCGACCCCAAGCTCCTGATCGCCGATGAGCCCACGACCGCGCTGGATGTCACGATCCAGGCGCAGATTCTCGAGTTGATGAAGGATCTGACCCGTCGCCTGGGCATCGCGATGGTCGTGATCACCCACAACCTCGGAATCGTCGCGCGCTATGCCGACCGGGTGAACGTGATGTACGCCGCGCGCATCGTCGAGACGGGAGCGGCCGACGACGTCTTCGGCGATCCACGCCACCCCTACACGCTCGGCCTGATGCGGTCCGTGCCGCGCCTCGATCGCCCGCGCGCATCGCGGCTCAAGACGATCGAAGGATTGCCGCCGAATCTGCTCGATCCGCCGACGGGGTGCCGATTTGCGCCGCGCTGCGGTTTCGCCGATCGACGCTGCGCGCGCGAACCGGCGCTCGAGCGTGTTGGCGATGGTCATGCCGCTTCATGCTGGCGCAGCGGTGAGATCTCGACACTGCAGTCTCCTGCCGACCCGACGATGCCGGAAGCGACACGCGTCGCCGCCGCCGATGCCACGGCCCCGCCGATCGCCGAGGTCGCGAATCTCACGCGCCATTTTGCCGTCAAGGCAAAGGGGGCCGGGTTCTTCTCGGATGCGCGATCCCTGGTGCGCGCCGTCGACGGCGTGAGCTTCGCCATTCGGCCCGGTGAAACGCTCGGCCTGGTCGGTGAATCCGGATGCGGCAAGACGACCGTCGGTCGGCTGATGCTCAAGCTCGACGACGCGACGTCGGGTCAGATCCGCTTCGACGGCGTCGATGTGACGGATCATGATTCAACCGCGATGCGCCCCTTGCGTCGCGCGATTCAGGTGATCTTCCAGGATCCCTTCGCGTCGCTCAATCCGCGCATGACAGTCGGCGCGATCATCGCCGAACCGTTGCGGGTCTATGCGATCGTCCCGGATCGCGCGGCGGCAAATCAGCGGGTCGCCGAATTGCTGACCAAGGTCGGGCTGTATCCCTACATGGCCGAGCGGTACCCGCACGAATTGTCGGGCGGGCAGCGCCAGCGCGTGGGGGTCGCGCGGGCGCTCGCCTTCGGACCGCGCTTCATCGTCTGCGACGAGCCGGTGTCTGCGCTCGACGTGTCGGTCCAGGCGCAGATCGTCAATCTGCTCGAGGATCTGCAGCGCGAACTCGGCCTCGCCTATCTCTTCATCGCGCATGATCTGGCCGTCGTGCGTCACATCGCGCATCGCGTCGCAGTCATGTATCTGGGGCGCGTGATGGAACTCGCCGATCGCGATGCGCTCTACGACACGCCGCTGCATCCCTATACACGAGCGCTGCTCGACGCCGCGCCGGTTCCCGATCCGGTCGCCGAGCGGGCACGCCAGCCGCGTGCGCTGGGTGGCGAATTGCCGTCGCCGCTCGATCCGCCGCCGGGCTGCGTCTTCCACACGCGCTGCCCGATGGCGGACGCGGCTTGTCGCAGCGAAGTTCCGACGCTGCGTGAGATTCGTCCCCGACAATGGGTGGCGTGCCTGAAGATCGAATTGGAAGCACCGATGGAGTCACCGCAATGAAATTCGCACGGTTCCTCGCCGTCGCGGTCGGACTTGCGCTCGTCGCGCCAGCCGGCGCGCAGACGCCCAAGCGTGGCGGTCTGTTCAACTTCGCCATCACTGCCGAGACGCCGACCTACGATTGCCATGGGACCGACACCTTCGCGGCGATTCACTTCCTTGCGCCGTTCTATTCAACGCTGCTGCAGTTCGATCTCGACAACTTCCCCGCGGTGAAGGGTGACCTCGCCGAGTCCTGGCAGGTCAGCGCCGATCAGCTGACCTATAGCTTCAAGCTGCGGCCGGACATCGCCTTTCACGACGGCTCGAAGCTCAATTCGGCCGACGTCAAGGCGACCTATGAAAGGATGCGCCAGCCCCCCCAGGGCGTGGTCTCCGCGCGTCAAGCGACCTTCGCCGACATCGACGCGATCGAGACGCCCGACGCGCAGACCGTGATTTTCGAGCTGAAGGCTGTCAACGCCGCGATGCTCGAGCATTTCGCGAGCCCGTGGAACTGCATCTACTCGGCGGCCAAACTCGCCGAGGATCCGAGCTTCCCTTCCAAGACGATCCTCGGCTCCGGGCCGTTCCGATTCACCGAGCATGTGCGCGGCAGCCATGTGTCGGGTGTGCGCTTCGAGCGCTACTTCCGCGCTGGGCTGCCCTATCTCGATGGCTTCAAGGGAGTCTTCATGCTGCAGCCCGCGGCGATGCTCAATGCCTTGCAGGGCGGGCAGGTGCTCGCCGAATTCCGCACGGTGTCGCCGGCCGAGCGCGATCGCCTGCGTCAGACGATGAACGACAGGATCCGGCTCGAGGAACGCAGCTGGACGCTCAATCTGATGGTCGTCTTCAACACGGAGAAGAAGCCGTTCGACGATGTGCGGGTGCGCCAGGCGCTGAATCTCGCGATCGATCGCTGGGGCGGCAGCCAGGGACTCTCGCGCGCATCGGTCTTGCGCGATGTCGGCGGCGCGGTGCGTCCCGGATCTCCCTTCGCGATCGATCCGATGGAGCTCGAGAAGTTCCCTGGTTTCGGTCGCGACATCCGCGCCGCGCGCGCCGAGGCGCAGCGCTTGCTGCGTGAAGCCGGCGTGGGCAATCTCAGCTTCAAGCTGCTGAACCGCACGATCGCGCAGCCCTACACGCCGGCCGGCATCTTCCTGGTCGATGCGTGGCGGCAGATCGGTGTGACCGTCGAGCATCAGCAGCAGGAGACGTCGCCCTATCTCGCCGCGATGGGCAGCGGCAATTTCGACATTGCGGTCGACTTCTCGAACCTGTTCATGGACGAGCCCTCGCTCGGCCTCGCCAAGTATCTCTCCTTCGACCTCGCGCCCGACAACCGCAGTCGCGCGATCGATCGCGAGCTCGACGGGCTGTTCGCGCGCCAGCAACGTGAACGCGACGTTCCGGCGCGCATGGCGCTGATCCGCCAGTTCGAGGCGCGCGCCCTGACGCAGGCCTATCAGGTGCCGCTGCTGTGGTGGCATCGCATCGTCGCGACCCATAGCGTCGTCAAGGGTTGGCGGATGTCGCCCAGCCACAATCTCGGCCAGGATCTCGCCGAGATCTGGCTCGACCAATGAGCATTCGGGGCTGAGCGATGCTGCGCTATCTCGTCCGGCGGCTCGCGCAGGTGATCCCGACATTGCTCGGGGTCGCGGTCGTGACCTTCTTCATGCTGCGGATCGTGCCGGGCGACATCGTCGAAGTGAAGCTGCGCGGCGACGGCGGGAATGTCAGCCAGGCGCAGATCGAGGTCGAGCGCAAGCGCCTCGGCCTCGATCAACCGCTGCCGGTTCAGTTCGCCAGCTGGATGGCCGGCCTCGTCACGCTCGATCTCGGCAAGTCGATGTGGACCGGCAATGGCGTGGCCGAGGAGATCGGGCTGCGTCTCGAGCTCAGCCTGCAGGTCGCGGTCATGGCGACGATGATCGCGATCCTGATCGCCGTGCCGCTCGGCACGCTGTCGGCCCTGTTCATGGGGACATGGATCGACTACGCGATCCGCATGGTGACGATCGCCGGCCTCGCGGTGCCGTCCTTCTGGCTCGGCATGCTCGTGATCCTCGGCCTGCTGTATCTGTTCAACTGGTTGCCGCCGATCACCTTCACGTCGTTCTACAAGGATCCGATCGCCAATCTGTCGCAGCTGATCTGGCCGGCGCTCGCGGTGGGATATCGCTATGCCGCCGTCGTCGCGCGCATGATCCGCTCCTCGATCATCGAGGTGCTCAAGGAGGACTACATCCGCACGGCGCGCGCCAAGGGCCTCCAGGAGCGGCTGGTCGTGATGCGCCATGCGATGCGCAATGCGCTGCTGCCGGCGATCACGGTGATCGGCCTCGAGTTCGCGTTCTTGATCGGTGGCCTGGTCGTCACCGAGCAGGTGTTCAATCTCAATGGCATCGGGCGGCTCTTCGTGCAGGCGATCGGGCGCAACGACTTCACCCTCATCCAGGGCATCGTGATGACGATCGCGGTGACCTTCATCTTCACCAATCTCGTGGTCGATCTGCTCTATGCGGCGCTCGACCCGCGCATCCGGTATCGCTGAGCCATGACACCGGTTGGCCCCGCGACGATGCCCAGACGCGGTCCGCTCGTCCAGTTCGCCCGCGCCCAGCCGCTCGGCGTCGTGGCGTTGCTGGTGATCCTCGCGATGGCCTTCGCGGGCATCTTCGCCGAGCTGGTCGCGCCGCTCGATCCGCTGGACATCGATTTCGCGGCGATGCTCGGTGCGCCGTCCGCGACGCACTGGGCGGGAACCGATGCGTTCGGGCGGGACATCCTCAGCCGCCTGATCTATGGCGCGCGTACGGCGCTCTCGATCGGCTTCCTCTCGTCGATGGTCGGCTGCACCCTGGGCGCCGCGATCGGCGTCGCATCCGCGTATTTCGGCGGCCGGATCGACGATGTCATCCAGCGCATCACGGACATCCTGCTGTCGTTTCCGATCGTCGTCCTGGCGCTGGTCGTCGTGGCGATGCTCGGCCGCAAGCTCGTACTCGGCATCGACCTCAATCTGATCGTCGCCATCGCGATCCCGATCGTGCCGAAGGTGATCCGCGTCGTGCGCGCCGCCGCACTCACTGTGCGCGAGATGCCCTATGTCGACGCCGCGCGCGCCGGCGGCTTCAGCCACGCGCGCATCATCTTCCGCCACATGGCGCCGAATGTCGCCGCGCCCTACTTGATCATGCTCACCGCCTATATCGCCCAGGCGATCCTGCTGGAGGCGAGCCTCAGCTTCCTCGGCCTCGGCGTCGCCGAGCCGACGCCGAGCTGGGGGCTCATGCTCGCGGGCAACGCGTCGGATTTCTATCGCGAGGCGCCGTGGATGATCCTGTTTCCGGGATTCGCGATCTCGCTGGCGGTCTTCGCGTTCAATCTCTTCGGTGACTCGCTGCGCGACTGGCTCGATCCGAAACTCCGGACCTGACGTGAGCACGGCAACCGACGAACCCGTCGATGGTGCGCTGCGGATCACGCCGCTCGCTTTGCCCGGAGGCGGCATGATCGGCATGACCCATCTGCCTGGGCGCCATCATTTCGATGCGACGGGGCGGCGTTGGCAGCGCGATCTCGCGCAGGACCTCGCCGCAATCGAAGCCTGGGGCGCGGCGACGCTCGTGACGCTTGCGGAGTCGGGCGAGTTCGCGCGCTACGGCGTCCCGGACTTCGCCGATGCCGCGGCGCAGCGCAGCTTCATCTGGCACCACTGGCCGATACCCGACATGGAGCCGCCGGGCGCGGCCTTCGCGCGATGCTGGGACCGCGCCGGACCGGCATTGCTCGCGCGGCTCGCGCGCGGCGACTGCGTCGTCATCCATTGCGTAGGCGGTTTGGGCCGCACCGGCACGCTCTCCGCGCGGATCCTCGTCGAGTGCGGCGCCGAACCCGCAGCGGCGATCGCGACGATACGCGCGCTGCGGCCCGGTGCGATCGAGACCCTGGCGCAAGCGAGCTGCGTGCTCGATCGCGTCGGGCTCGGATCGGGCGTCTCAGCGCATCGGCGGTGAGTAGAGCAGCCCACCCTTGCTCCAGAGCGAGTTGAGGCCGCGCTCGAGATTCAGGAGCGTCTTGGGCCCGAGATGGCGATCATAGATCTCGGCGTAGTTGCCGAGCTGCTTGACGACGTTGTACGCGAATTTGTCGTCGATCCCGAGCGAGCGGCCATTGCCGGGGGTCACGCCGAGCAGACGCTTCACGTTGGGATCGTTGGAGCCCAGCATCTGATCGACGTTCTGCGACGACACGCCGAGCTCCTCGGCTTCGATCGTCGCGTAGACGGTCCAGCGCACGATGTCGCCCCATTCCTCGTCGCCTTTGCGCACGGCCACCGCCAGGGGTTCCTTCGAGATCAGCTCCGGCAGCACCACATGGTCATCGGCATTCGTGACCTGGGCCCGGATCGACGCGAGCGACGAGCGGTCATTGGCATGGACGTCGCAGCGGCCGGAGAAATAGGCCGCGCGCATCTCCTCGACGTTCTCGATCACCACGGCGGTGAACTTCATGTTGTTCTGACGGAAATAATCCGAGACGACCATTTCGGTCGTCGTGCTCGGCTGGATGCAGACCGTGGCGCCGTCGAGCTTGGTCGCCGACGTGACTCCGAGCTTCTTCGGCACGATGAATCCCGTGCCGTCATAGAAGGTGACGGCCGGGAAGTTCAGGCCGAGCGTGCTGTTGCGCGTCAGGCTCCAGGTCGTCAGGCGCGACAGGATGTCGACCTCGCCCGATTGCAGCGCCGTGAAACGCGTCTGCGTCGTCGTGGGTACGAAGTCGACCTTGATGACGTCACCGAACATCGCGATGGCGACGGCGCGGCAGACGTCGACGTCGAAGCCCCGGCGCACGCCCTGGCTGTCGGCGATCGAGAAGCCGGCCGTGCTCGGCGAAACGCCGCAGCGGATCGTGCCGCGCTTCTTGATCGCCTCGACGGTCGGACCCGCCGATGCCCCGGTGCTGACGACCAGCGCGGCGAAGGCCGCCGCGGCCGTCGCGGTGAAGAGTTTGCGCAAGACCATGTGTCCATCCTGGAATGTTCTGGAATTCGAGCGCTGCGTCGATAACACGCGGCGCGCTCGCACCACCAGCGCCGCTCGATCGGCGTTGACAGCGCCGCCGGCTGCTCGCATTTTGCCGGAATGGATCTCTGCTCGCACATCGCGCGACGACGACGGGTGGGTTACGCCCGCCGCGGCGGCGCTCGGATGTGACGCGAGGATTCGGGATCCTTCCTCCCTTTTCCCCGATACGACGTCGAGTTTCGAGCGCTGCGCGCGGTTCACCCACCGCATTCGATCATCCCGACTCTGCGCCCGCGAGAGACCTCCGATGTCTACACCCCTCGGTTTCACCTTCATCCCCGAACGTTCCGTCGATGCGCCGGCGATCGAGGCCTTGCTCGACCTCTGCTTCGGCGCCGACCGTCGCAACAAGCGCTCCTACGCCTATCGCGAGGGACTCGAGAGCATTCCCGAACTGGGGCTGGTGGCGCTGGATGCGAATGCGCGGCTCGTCGGCGCCATCCGTTACTGGCCGATCGATGTCGTGAAGGGCCGCAAGCGACGCGCCGCCCTGCTGCTCGGCCCGATCGCCGTCGAGCCGGGTCTCAAAGGACGGGGCGTCGGTCGCGCGTTGATGCGGCAGAGCCTCGCCCTGGCGCAGCAAGCCGGCCATGGGCTCGTCCTGCTGGTCGGCGACATCTCCTACTACGGGCAGTTCGGATTCCAGTCCGCCGCGGCGCATGGCTTCGTGATGCCGCGCGAGCAGCCGCATCGGTTGCAGGCGATCGAACTTTCGTCAGTTGGCTTCGGCAGCGGCGGCGTGCTGACGAAGCACCGCCCCCCGGCGCTCAAGGCGCCGAGCCGAATCCGGCGGCGAGCGTGCGGCTGAGCCAGGGATCGGTGAAGGGTGAGCGTCATCGACGCACCCTTGTATTCGCGGTGCTGAGATCGCCGTAGGAGTTGGGCGATCGACGGAGGGCGCGATGGCGACGAGGCGACGGTGGGATTGGACGACGAAGGCGCGGCTGGT
>Ga0163144_10002237_pt1 | contig 45076 bp, 43 predicted proteins | sample OliLak19BULKMAT1_FD_123175 | JGI IMG/M metagenome (GOLD analysis project Ga0163144, IMG submission 123175) | Freshwater microbial mat bacterial communities from Lake Vanda, McMurdo Dry Valleys, Antarctica - Oligotrophic Lake LV.19.BULKMAT1 | ecosystem: Environmental > Aquatic > Freshwater >... | reverse complement strand
CGCCGCCCGCTCAATAGCACGCGCCCGAAGCGTATCACTCCGCATCTGCTGCCCGATCCGCCGCCACATCTCGCCCCCGCCCCGTCCGCCCCGACTCCCGCCACCACTACCCGGCTGCGCCAACGCCAGACTACTAATGCTCAAAACAAAACCAGCAACCACCATGACAATGCCGCGATTCGTTTTCATGATTCTCATGATTCAGTCCTCAATACACAATCAAATGCACACGCATAGTCAATTCGTTTGGATATTGTTCAGGTATCCTTACCCTCACGGCCCCCTTGTTCAACGCTTCCAGCCCAACCCTATTGCTTACTTCGACACCCCTTCAAACCCCGCTTCACCAATCACACCCATATCCAAGACAGTTCCGCCCCAGCGAATTCCCCCAGCCTCACTCCGCCCCGAAGGTTGGTAATAGTCCACGTTCAGCACCCCTTCGCGCACACTCGTGAACACCAAACATCCTCGCTCCCACACCCTTGCATATCCCAGGTCTTCCTGACTGGGTCCCGCGGCCTCGCTGTTGCGATGCACCGCCGCGTGAAAGTGATAATGCGCCAACGCCATGTCCTGATCACGGATCATGTCATCCGGCGCCGCAAACATCAGGTCTCCACGCTTGTCCTTGGCCCGAGGCGGATACAGCACCGGGGTATACACCCCCTCTTTCGCAGGCGTGACCAGGAACAACCCGCCATATTCGCTCGAAGTATCCTTGTTATCCAGTGCTGCCTGCTGCACTAGCAACCGCGCCACGCTCGCCTCCCGCATCGAACGATCCAGCACCGACACTACCAGCAAGTCACCCCAGGACAGTTCGACAAAGTCTGGCCCCCCCGCATCTTCCCGATACGCCTGAGACCTCTGGCCCGCGCCAAACGATCGCGCCACTTTCCGTCGCTCTAATAGACCTGCCCGCAAATCCCTCGCCAGCACATCGCGCGGCTTGCTCAGCGCCTCGGGCCAGTTGCCCGCAGCCCAGCGGATCGCCTCCAGGTGTCGCAATCGCAGTTGCCCGCAATCGGCACCCAGCCCGACATCAAGTTTGCTCAGTCCATCACCAACCCCCGCCCGCCAAGCCTCCACTCGGGGCGATGTGCCTTGCTGTAGAGTCAGCATCCAACGTAGTTCCTCACCCGACTCGGGCAAGACCCGCCAATCCCTCAAACAAGCCGCCAGCCCAGCCAGCACCTTCTTCCCGCCCTCAGACATGGGCGCAGGTCCCGATCCTGCGATCCACGCCCGCCGTTTCATGCCATCCAAATCCAGTTGCGAAAGTAACGTCCACGCATCCCGCCGGACCAGGGGCGTCACTGCATCCGAATCCTTCACGCCGCTCGCCTCCGAGCCATCCAGTGCGTGCTGCCAAAGCAACTCCTCAACCAACGTGTTGGGATGCAGCCCCCGCACCGCCGCCTCACCCGTCTCAGCAAACGATGGGCTCGCGCCCGCCTTGATCTCTTCTTCCTTGGGGATACCCCCCTCGCGAGACCAGACCCGAACCAGTGCCGGGGTCCAGTCCTTCCAGCCTTCCTTCGTCGCTCGCTGCGCAAGCGTTGCCACAATCGCCGGATCCGGGTCGCGCACCACGATGGCACGCGCACGCAAGCGATACTGCTCCCGCGCCGTCACGTCCTCGTCCCCCAGCAACCGATCAATTGCCTGCAATCGCAGGCCCCGGGGCTGCGAAGGATTCGCCGCAATCTCGTCCAGCGACTGATGCAGCGCCGTGCGAACTGCCTCATTGTCCGCCGCGAGCACTTCAGCCGCTTCCAGCGCCGCCATCCGATCTCGTGCCCCCAACTCGCGATCCTGGAGTATGTCCAGCACCCCGCGCGATGGCTTGCTAGACCCACATCCGCCAATCAACCCCACGCATAGCTGGCCGATCAGCAAGGCTAAACCAAGGCGTTCACTTATCAGACCGCGCACCACTTGAGCATCCCTGCACGATGTTCGTTCCATCATGCTCGCATGGTACCATCTCGCCTGCCCATCGAATCACCCCCACCTACGCTACCGCGATGTCCACCTCCGCAGGGCCATTCACACCCACCGTCTTTGATCGCGTCGCTCGCGTCATCAAACTCATCCGCCCCGCCGTGCAGGCGGACGGCGGGGATGTCGAATTGGTCGATGTCACCAGCGATGGTGTTGTCCAGATTCGCCTCCATGGCGCATGCGTGGGCTGCCCCAGCAGCATGATCACCCTCCAGGTCGGCATCGAGCGCAACCTCAAGACCCACATTCCAGAAGTGACACGCGTCGAAGCCCTCGACTAGCCGCTTTGCAGGACGGTCATTCCCTGAAGCAGTTTTCCACATTTCCACTCAATTGACAGCACAAACTTTCGTGTCCAACTCGCCCTGCCACAAGTTGCCCCGGGGAAAGTCTTGTTCAGTTCTTGTAAAGGCAGCGGGATTTCACTCGCAAGCCTTGGCTATGTCTCGACTTGTGTAAAATCACAACTCGGACCATCAACACCACAAATTCTCAGTTTCAATGCCGGAAACTCTTTCACTCCAAGCCGTTGCGCGGTATAACGTTAATGTCCAAGTGAGTAGTTCGCGCTTCGCCCGTCCGCCCATCCCAGCGGCCCGCGAGCGCACCCAGGATGGGAGTCTCTGTCATGCTCGTCATTACCCGGCGCGAAGGCGAAGAAGTTGTCATCGGTGATCCCAAGAACCCTATCGGCATCGTCCGCGTCGCGAGTGTGAAGGGCGAACGGGTTCGCATCGCCTTCGACTTTCCCCGCGAAGTCGACATCAACCGCCGAGAAATCGCCGACCAGATCGTCCAGCAAGGCCCGCAGGTCATCGGCTCCATCAAGCCCGATGCCAAGTCCGCGTAAGCCCTTGCGACCAACTAAGCCCTTGCGACCAACTAAGCCCTTGCGATCAAGCCGCTCCGCCTATCGCACACCTGCCACAGTGCCCAGTCTCATTGACCCCAGGCGTTGAAACAAAAAACTTTTCCAATTGGCTCAGACCTTTTTTCAGGTCCAAGCAGCGTGCATCCCCACGCTCACTCCGCCTTGCCACCGCTCATGTCATACACCCAGCGATCCCCCGCCCGCTCAAAACTCACCACCTCGCCAGCCCCAAAGAACAACTTCAACTCCCGCTCCGCCGCCTCCGGGCTATCGCTGCCGTGAATCAGGTTGAACGAATTGGAAACCCCGAAGTCGCCTCGAATCGTTCCCGCCGCTGCCTTGCTTCCAAAGGTCGCGCCCATCATGTTGCGCGCGATCGTGATCGCTCCGTTCCCGCGAATAGCCAGCACCAGCACGGGACTCGAAGTCATGAACGCCACCAGCCCCTTGTAAAAGCCCTTCTCCTTGTGCGCTTCATAATGCGTCGCGGCCAACTCCTGGCTGATCTGCATCATCTTCGCCCCAACCACCTGCAGGCCCTTGTCCTCGAACCGACTCAGGATGCGACCCATCAGGCCCCGCTGCACGGCATCAGGCTTGAGAATAAGGAGCGTGGTTTCCATGGTGATATCCCTTTGCTTCGTTCAGTTGCTCGTTCAACGTGATTCAATCAATAGTCCGTCTGACATTGCCAGGCCATCCGCCTCACCATGCCAAACCCTCAAAAACGGGGCCGATTATAGACGCTTAAGCCCCGCTGACTCTTGAATTGTTGGTTGCAAATTGTTGGCCAGAGATCTTGGCCAGAGATCTTGGCCAGAGATCTTGGCCAGAGATCTTGATTAAAAATTCTTGAACCACACCCGCTCGTTGCCCGCTTCAATTCCCACTGTTGAACGCAACCAGCACGATCACCAAGATCACGTTCATCACCAAACTCCCGATCATCGTCCAGAACAACCACGGACGAACCACCGGCGGACCAACCTGCGCCTGCACTGGTGCCGCGGCCTCAGCAATCTTCTCCGCCTTCGCAACCGCCGCCAGGTCCAACTGCCCAAAATCCTTGTGCGCCAACGGTGGCGACTGCTTCGCTCGCACCGCCCGCAGATCCGCCATCAGGTCCCGGCATGTCTGATAGCGAGCCTTGGGGTCCTTGGCCATCATCATCTCGATGACCTCAGACAGCCCCGCGCTCAACTTCGGATACACATGGTCAGGCGGCACCAGTTCAGCCTTCAAATGCTTGTGCATCACGCTCGACGGGTTCTTCCCGTCAAAGGGCACCTGCCCCGTCACCATGTGATACAGCGTCGCGCCCAGCGAATAGATATCCGCGGGCGGCCCGATCACCATCTCCCCGCGAATCTGCTCCGGGCTGATGTAGTAGGGCGTGCCGAAGGCCTTGCCCTGCTCGGCTTCCGCCGCTTCCTTGTCAGAAATCGCCCGCGCCAGCCCCATGTCCGCCAGTTTGACAACACCCCGCGTAATCATCACGTTCTTGGGCTTGACATCCCGGTGGATCAGCCCCTTCTGATGCGCGTGCTCCAGCGCCTCCGTCACTTGAATCGCAATGTCCAACGACTCTTCTTCCGGAACCCGCTTCTTCCTCACGATCTCGTCAAACACCGTCGTCCCGTCCACAAACTCCATCACGAAAAAATAGTAATCCCCTGCCTTCCCAACGTCATACGCCTGCACGATGTTGGGATGGTTCAGTTGCGCCGCCGCCCGGCCCTCGGCGTAAAACCGCTCAATAAACTGCTTGTTCCCCGTAAACTTCCGAGGCAGCACCTTGATCGCCACCATCCGATCAAGACTGATCTGCTTGGCAAGAAACACGCTCGCCATCGCCCCCGCGCCCAACTTCTTGATGATCTTGAACCCGGGAATCTTCTGCCCGCTGCGCTCCGCAAACGCCGACTCCCGCAACCGCTCCATCTGCCGGCGCGTGATGTAATCGTTGTCAACCAGCAGCTCAACCAGCGACCGCTGGTTCTGGTCCGTCTCCAGTTGCTTGGAGATTGCCAGACACTGCTGCACTTCCTCAACCGTCGCAAACCCCTGATCAATCACCAGCCGCCCGATGATGCTGTCAACGTTGCTGCTCGCCTTCGCGATCTCCTGCAACACCTCTTCGGTCGTCGGTATCGTGGGCCCCGTGCTCCCCGCCCGACTGCCCAACTCAACCCCAGGCGTAGAACGCCCCAGGGGCGAAGTCTCCCCAGGGTCAGACGCCCGCACCCCGAGGGTGGGCCCTGTCCTCGGACCAAAATTGGGGCCAGAATTGGGGCCAGAATTGGAGCCAGAATTGGAGCCAGCGTTGGGGCCAGCGTTCGGGCCAGCGTTCAAGTTGTTTCCCTGAGTGGGGTCCATGCAGTGCTGCAATCCCGACAACATGCCACCGACCGAAACAGCCGGCCTATCAACCAGCCAAGTCGCCTATCAACTCCAACCCATCGCTCCCAGCCATCATTCGTTATCGATCCATCCATCCCACGAAAACAGATCAACCCCAAAACCGAAACACACAAGCCACACTCAAACACCACAGCATGGCGCGATTGCACTGACCATAGTCGTCCGGAAAGTCCCAAGCCTAATCAGCCCGAATCTCCAGCCAGAATCTCCAGCCCAAATCATTCCCTCCAAAACTCCGCTTCGCCACGTCCTCATCACAAGACCAGCCACGCCCCTCGCCAACGCCCCCACTCTTCCGCCACCACACCCCGCCCCACACCTGCTCACCCACCCACACTACAACCACCCTCTACCCGTACGCACCCCGGACGAAACCTGTTCCACCCCGCAACCACATCCTCAAACGCGGGTAAAAATCCTTCTGTTTTTGCGGGAATGTTGATCCCTTCTTGACAAAAGCCACGAATCGTGGTCTACTACGCAGGTCGTACGCCTTCGTCGCCTTCACCAAGCTACTCCCCTCCTGCCGTTTCTCCCCATCGCTTTGTCTCGACGCGTTCTGCGTGCGATACATTCAGTCTCTTCGTTTGCTACTCGTTCCCTACTCATTCCCCCCCACGTTCCCTTGTTTCTCGATTCGTCGCATCGTGCCAAGTGGTGCCCTGTGGCCTCATTCTCCAAAGCTGGCACAATCGACACGTTCTAAAATATCCAGCGTCTGATGCGGACGCTGACGTGATCACGCTTGATAGAAGGAGTTGCCCGTGAGTTCGTTCCGCACCTTCGACCGTTCCCCTGCCCCCCATGACTCCCCAAAGACCCGCGGCTTCACGCTGATTGAGTTGCTGGTAGTGATCGGGGTGATCGCGATCCTGATCGGCCTGCTGCTGCCCGCCGTCGGCAAGGCACGCAAGAGCGGTTGGCTTGTCAAGTCGCTTGCAAATACCCGAACCCTTGTCTTCGCGAACTTTACCTACCAAGGCGACCAGAAGGGTTTTTCGGCAATGCCTCCTCTTCGAGGAAATGGAAGAGGACAAATTCTTGACACGCCCGCAACCTGGCAGCAGATTCAGGGAATTGCAAGTTGGTCGTTCGGTGGCAAAGAGAATGATGGTTACTGGTGGAGTCGGTCTGGCGGTATCTTTGACTATGAGTCCAGCGATCGTCCACTGAACAGATACGTCAACGATAGCATCACGTATCCGTATGCCGATCAGCCGACAGTTCGAATTCCGGCAACCGCAGAGGTACGTCGTGACTTTAGAATGGACTGGTACAAAGATCCTTCGGATGTCATTTCGCTGCAGCAGGATTGGGATTACAACACGACACCAGCCGGTGGATATCGTCCACGAGCCTCGCTTTCGCTCGTTGGAGGAATCCCGATTTCAAGCTACGAAGATGTGGGCACGAGCTACCACATGAACTTTAAGTGGTTCGACTGGTATTACTCTGACCCCAGCAATCCTCGTCGAGATACGAACTTTGGACGCGCTTATTTTAAGGGCATGCGAGGATTCCGATCATCCGAAGGTATTAGCCCATCCAAGTTTGTCTTCTTGCATGATCAATACACCGACGTCATCGCTAACAGTTCAAGCCTTCAATATCAACTCGTGAACGGTTACGGGGACCGGAACAAGTCCATCATGGGGTTCTTTGATGGACATGCCGACTACAAAACTGTCCGACCGGGCAGCACGCCCGAGTCATACAGCAACAGCGATTACACCCTCACCTTCACATTCCTCGCGCCGCAGTAGTCGACAAACTGAGATCAATCATGCGATTTATTCCCGAGAAATTTACAGCCAGGGACAAGGTTATGGCCTTGCTGGCTGTTTTGCTTTTGATCGGTGGAGCAATGGTTGTTGTTCCGTACTTCAAAACCAGTGGACCACCTCCGCTTCCAGAAACTAGCACCAATTCCCAACCAGGAACGTCTAATACGCAGGCAACAACAGCCCAAACCGGAACTACAAAACCAAGAGACTTGGAATTACAAAGTGATCCCGAGGTAACCCGTCGAGGCGGTCCGCGTGCAAATCCAAACTATAAAGATGATGGTAAGTAATTGTAGTATTTTTCATAATGGGTCATGATTGATTGTCAATTCATCTGCTGGCCGAACGCGCCGGGCCGGGGAGAAATAATCGCATATCTGTTCTCTGGCCAACAACAAGTTGGAACCTTATCCAGCCAGCGACGACAACACATACTCGATTCCCATCAGGGCATCGGTCGCATTCGCAGACATTCCCCAGCCAGCCAAAGACCCCGACGGCGGCCTCGTGCAAATCCAACTTTGTGGAACCAAAGTAAAAAAGCCAATACCATCTTCCAGCCCAGATTTTGACTACACATTACAAACTTGGCATGCTCTAATCTCGCTCTGAAGTCTCCAGCCTCTCACTCGAACCCTCATGCAATGTACGCCTCAATGAAGGAGTTGCTAGTGAGCCTGTTCCAAACCAACGACCCTTCCCGTTCCCCCACCGCTCCCCCTACCCATCCCCCCAAGCCCCGTGCCTTCACGCTCATCGAGTTGCTAGTAGTGATTGGCGTGATCGCGGTCCTCATCAGCCTGCTCCTGCCTGCGATCGGAAAGGCAAGGCTTTCGGGCTGGAGAGTCGTGAGCCTTTCCAACCTGCACAACAACTACAACTACATGGCCGTCTACAGCACCGACAACAAGGAAGAGTTGCTCAATCCCTTCCATGTTGCCCGCACCGTCCCTCCCAATGGTGGCTGGGACGAGCGCGCAGTAGTGCTGGAGCCAGTTGGAATCGCGGCACGCAACAACCATCCCTTCGGGTCGTATGGCTGGGACTATGGCACCGGCAACCAAAGTAGTAGTGGTACTGAAACCTACGGCTATCACTGGCTCGCTCACATGTTCTACGGAGACAGCGAAGCCTCATCTCGCCTCAAGTCAAACTTCGCTCCTGGTGACTATGCCCTCACAAACTTCGTCAAGTTCTACACCGGCGAAGGTGCTCAGGGTGACCTAAATTGGATCTTCCCCAGTTCCTACTGGTACTCGCCCACGATGTGGCAGAATCCCACTCGATTTTCCGCCGCATCAAGATCGACCGCCAACGTAGCAAACGGCTGGTTAATCAAGCGCAACCGCTTCACCGATGTGCTCGCGGCATCCCGCAAGGTCATGCTCTTCGAAGGCCAGGACTATCTCAAGAAAGATCGTCCGATGTGGTTCAATAGCCAGTCAGAAATTCAGGCTGGCCTCTGCGATGGCAGCGCACGATCACTCCAGATGCGCGACATCATCCAGGATACCAATCTCCCGACTGGCACCCCCGATCCGTTGAAACTGGATGCGCCCTCGGGTACTTGGCCAGGCAGCAATCTCATCCAAGCGGAACTGGACGACTTCTTCGGTGGATCCCAGCCCGGCACGTACTACCCAACGTACAATCACAAATACAACGGACCCGCCTACTTCTGGTCCACGCGAAACGGCATCAAAGGCATCGATATTCGCTAGTATAATAAACTCTCCGTAGCAGTTCAGGCTCCGCGCATCCGCGTGGAGTCTTTCTTTTTTTCGTAAGGAACCAATATCGATGTTGGACAACTCCAAAGCCCAGAGTAAAACTGCTCCAAAGACCAATCAGAAAAAACTCCTGCTGCTCGTCGCTGGCGCCGCCTTGCTTGTCGCCGCAGCCGTTCTTGTGTATTTCAGGAATCAAACTCCACCCCCGCCCGAAGCCGCAGTCGTGGCCGAACAAGCCCTCGAACAGGCCTACAAAACCATCGAACAGGAAGAAACCCAGAAACAACAGCGCACGCTCGAGTTCCAGGGCGCATCCAGTGAGACACTCCAGCCAGCCAAAGACCCCGGCGGCGGCCTTCGCGTCGCACCAAAGTAACCCCAACATCCCGCAGCGCGCGCAACTTCCCGGTCCTTGCCCCGTTCCCCCTTGCATTCCCGCCCCGCCTTGTCATACTACTTCCGTCGCCAGCCTTGATCAGGTTCGGTGCTCGTCTCAGGCGTTCCTCGGTAGGTTCGCGTCGCACGGATAGGAACTCAAAGGCGGTCGTTCCGCCCCGAGCACTCCATCCTCCCGACGCATAAACCCCAGGCGGCCACGCCCGATCCCGAGCATCAGTTCCTGTCATGTTGGCGACACGGTCGGGAAGCAGTGATCATGGATGCGAACAGCCAAAGCCCGCCGCAACGCGAGCCTTGGCCAACTCTGTGATCAGGGAGCGATCAAAGGCTCCACCAGGTGTGAACCCAATCGCGCCGCGTTGCCCCCGCCCGTCAGTCACGCCGGTGCCAACGAGTTGATCGCGCAAGCGATCAAGCGCCGCCTCCCCGCGCGTGCCCTGAAAACCCCATGCAAGTGCCATCCAAGTCGCCCAGCGACCCCGATACTCACTGCGCCGATTGAAATACTTCACTCCGCAAAGAACAACTCATAAGCATTCCCGCCACTTTCCATTCGCGGACGGCGCATGCATGGGTTACGCGATGCAGGCAGATCGGTGACAACGGGTGCGGCAAGGAGGCCGCAGGCAAATCTTTAATCGTGAGCAGGGCAACATCGAGAAGATCGAAACGTTGATCGCCTAGGAAAAGTACGCTGATTCGCATCACCGCACGTTTACCAATGCGTAGCTGGCAAGAGAAATGAACCCGAGCGGCGGTGGCCACCCAGGCTCGTAGTTGGTTGCGGAGAGCTGCACTCAGCGCCGACGGCGGCGTCTGGCGACCAGCCCGCCAAGGGCGAGGACCGACGCCGCGCCGGGGGTGGGGATCTGTGAGATCGAAACGCTAGTGATCGAGTAGCTGACACTCGTTTCGACGTACTGAAACGGATCGGCTTGGTCAAGGAAATCACCATCGCCAAAGAACGCGCCAACACGCACACGGCTGTTGGGAAAGCTCAAGTACGTTGCGGCATCGAGCGGGAGCGAGAGGTCGGTGAGGTAGTTGGTGCCGGGGGTCACGCTGCCTGAGAAGAGCATGGCAGATTGAAGAGCACCGAGTTCTCCGCTGGGGGAGTAGAGCGGCGCGGGCGCGGTCAGGCCGGTCACGGTATTGACGAAGCTGAACAAGCTGACGCCGTCTTCCATGCCGCTCGGTGATGCGCTGTTGTTGAACACGAAAGCGAATGCGTCCGACGGTGAGGTCCCGCTGTGCACGAGAGCGCCCATGGCATCGAAGAGTTCGTACGTCATCCCCGCCGGCGCGGCGAAGTCGTAGCTGGTAAAGGATCCCGCAGGCGGATTGGTGACCGCGGAGAATCGATAGCTGGCGCTGATCGTGCCGCCGGTGAGCCGCGGGATGTCGTAGAGCGGGGCAAGCGGGGTGGTGTTGGTCCCATCAAAGTTGAACCCGTCGTTGAAGAACGACTGGTAAGTACCGGAAACGGTGATGATGAAGTCTTCGGCGTTGGCCGAACCCGCGCACGCGGCGAGGGCAAGGGCTGCGGAGACAACGACAGCGGGCGAGAGAAGAGTGGAAGAACGGATCATGGAAAGCTTCCTGTTTTGAGAGGTGAGACGACGAGAGGACAATGCAGTGCAAAACGATGGAGAGTTGTGGCGGGTGTGATGGGGGTGAAGGCCCGAGGCGATCACCGTGTTGCGTTGCGCCGCCGCTGAGTTCCGAACAGCCCTCCAAAGACCAACAGTGCGGCTGCGGACGGGCTCGGAACATTCAGGTTGTCCAGCCCCCCGTTGTCGGTCGTAAGAAAATCAACGCGGATCAAGTTCGTCCAGTTGATTTGTGAGTGCGTTGCGGTGCTGAGGTTTGCGAAGGTCAGATTTGCTGTCGCCCCGCCCTGAAAGAATGCGTTGAGTGTGATACTCACGGGACCCACTGCGGTAGCGCCTGGCCCGAGCAGGGCACTTGTGAGCGAGAAGGCCGCACCGTCGACTCGATCAAATTGAATGACGTTGTTCTGCGCCCAACCGAGCCAGTTCGAGTTGGGGTTGCCCGGCATAGGCGACGCCAACCCACCAAAGATCGCAGAATCGATGCCGGTGGGGCGAATCGCGAATCCGGCTTCAAAGTACGGAGTCGTGGGTTGCACCTGACGAATGCTTGTCGGTGCGACGGCCGACTCAAACGTGATGACGCTCGCTACCGCGTGTGATGTCGTGAGCGAGAGGACGCAAGACACAAGAGAGAGAGACACAGACTTAAAAGCAACTGACATATGTGAACTCCATTAGTAGTAACGAACAGTTTGGTTCATGGTGCGAATTGTGAATGTGTGAGCGGTCTGGCAACCACGATCATCGCCGACGCCGAGACGCAACCAGGCCGCCGAGCGCGAGGACCGATGCTGCGCCGGGCGTGGGGATGCTCGTGACCAACCAGATACGGCCTTCGCCGTTGAACGTGCCGTTGCCGGTGAGCGCCGTGCCGTCGGCGGAGATGCTTGCATCTTGCAGCGACCATCCGGTGAGGTCGACGCCCAGCGTGGGCAGGTAGAGATTCAGGTCCACGATGCCGAGGGCAGAACTCCACAGGACGGCGCGAGAAACGTTGGTCGAGTCGAAGCTCGACCCGGTGATGATGCTTCCATCGGCGGTCACGCTGCTGGCAATTGATTGGACGTCGGTCCCGAGGGCCCCGAGACTCTGCTGGCCGCCCGCTGCGGTCCAGCGGGATGCTGTAAAGCTCGTGAAATCATTCAGGTAGCTGAAGCCGACGATGACCGAGCCGTTGGCACTTGTGGCGAACGCATCGGAACCTTCAAACCCTGACAGCACACCAAGACTCGCAATGCCCCCGCCCGAGGTCCAACGTACGGCGACAAAGTTGCCGTCCGCATCATTCGAGTTGCCGACAATCGTCGATGCATCGGCGCTGATGCCCGTTGCCGAAGAGAACGTTCCGCCCGTGAGCGTGCCGAGGTCCTCGATGCTCCCCGCGTGCCAGCGCACAGCATGAGTGTCGCCGCCCGCGGTGTCGGCAACGCCGACGATGTGCGCGCCGTCGGCGCTGATGCCCTGTGCGGCGGAATATGCCCCACCCGCCCCGGCTAGCCCGCCAAGATTTTGCATGCCGTCTGCTGCGGTCCAGCGAAACGCGCGGGCCGAACCGGGGAGTGCGCTGTATCCAGCGATGACCGTGCCATCGGCGTTGATCGCCTGGGACTGCGTGTTGCCGCCAAAGAGCGAACCCAAGTTCTGCGCGCCGCCGCCCGCGGTCCAGCGGATGGCCGAGACATTTCCGACGCCGCTGCTGGTTCCGCCAACTGCTGTGCCATTGGCGTTGATGACAGGGAAGAAAGACGCGGTGCCGCCCGGGAGCACACCGATGTTGGTGATGGTTGGCTGGGCGAGGGCCGCGGAGGTCAGCGACATCGCCGCTGCCGCCGCTATGAGGAGCACCGAGGTAAGGTTGGTGAGAGGGGAGGGGAACGAACGGTTGGGGGTGCGATGGGCAAGGCTGGTATAAATCGGCACGAGAGAGTTCCTTCAAGGCGCAGTGTCTTGTGGCGACGCCGTGTGTTGGATGTGCTCTCTGCCTCCGGATAGGCCGGGGCTGTGCCCCAACCCGTCTGACGTATATAGCGACAAACACCGGAGCGACCGGACAGGGTGAGACGAGAAAAAACGCAAAGATTGCGCGAAGCGAGTAACCTGTATGGGTATGGAAAGTGGGCGGGGCGGTTGTCGGTACTCGTTCGGTGGTCAGTGTCAATGTGGGCAAACTTCCGCCTGCATGCCCGCCCAAGAGGTGACCGATCGCTTCTCTAAAATCATTGGGCAAGTCGCGGCAAGGTCTCGCTCAACAGCGTCGTTGAACACGACGGCTGGATCGGTTACCACTGTCTGGTGGACATGGGGTAGATGAGCACCTGCGGTAAGATTTCGGCCAACAAGTTCAGCAGCTGGCGTGTGCGAGGCAACTACGCAAACCGCATTGAAGGCTACTGAGGCCAGGCCAAGAACCGTACGGACAGTTCAGAGGAATGCACTCTCAGGCGTTCCGCGTCCACCTCTAGGAATGCGAGTTGGGCTTCAACAAGTGTGGTTCTACGAATTACCGCACAAAGTTCAGTTCCAAGTATCGTGCCACATAGTCCACGATGCTGCTCGCCTGCGGAATGTCCGGGTTGGCCGTCGGCCCCATTGGTTCAAACCGCATCCCGCGGAACCGCGCGATCGCCTCGGGCAGCGTCAGCCCCAACTGAATGCTCAGGCTAAACGCCCGGCAAAACGCCTGGCACATGCCGCACATCGTCGAGCCTTCCTTAGCCATCTTGATGAAGATTTCGCCCGGGCTGCCATCGGGGTACAACCCGATCGTCAGGTACCCCTCGTGGTTGGCGATGTTGAACTTATGCGTGACGGACTCGCGGGTGGTGGGCAGCGAAGCTCGCAAGGCGGGCATGATTCCTCCGTGAACTGGGCCATGGGGCAGGACTCACAATAGTCGTACTCACAGTCATGGATCGGCCAAAGCGCAACCTCGCGCTCAAAACCACCCTCACCAAGCGCCAAGAAGCCCACGCCACGAGCGGATGTGGTTCGCATCTCGCTCAACACCGGGCATCCGTACCGTGGCACGGGGGTAGGACAACCCTCGTCGCTCGTTCGCCCGGCCAACCCGGCGCAAATATACTTCAATCTCGTGCGATTCCGCCGATTCTTCTCTCCGGTCGCTGCAACGAAAGTCATTATGCCAACCCCCGCCCCCACCACCAACCCATTCAACTCCCGCAAGACCCTGACCACCAAGCACGGCTCCTACACCTACTTCTCCCTCGATGCCCTCAAGCAGCAGAAGATCGGGCACATCGACAAACTGCCCTATTCGATCAAGGTCTTGCTCGAAGCCATGCTCCGCCACGTCGATGGCTTCATCGTCACCGATGATGATGTCGCGGGCCTGGCCAACTACAACCCGCGCAACCCCGTCAAGGAAGAGATTCCCTTCATGCCCGCCCGGGTCGTCCTCCAGGACTTCACCGGCGTGCCCTGCGTGGTGGACCTCGCCGCCATGCGCGATGCCATGAAAACGCTGGGAGGCGACCCAAACGCGATCAATCCGCTGGTCCCCTGCGACCTGGTGATCGATCACAGCGTGCAGGTCGATGCCTTCGGCACCAAGAACGCCCTGACCATCAACGCCACCCGCGAGTTTGAGCGCAACAACGAACGCTACGAGTTCCTCAAGTGGGGCCAGCAGAGCCTGTCCAACTTCCGCTGCGTGCCCCCTGCCACCGGCATCGTGCACCAGGTGAACCTTGAATATCTCGCCAAGGGCGTCTGGACCAAGCCGCAGGATGGCGGCACAGTTGCCTATCCCGATTCCTGCGTCGGCACCGATAGCCACACCACCATGGTCAACGGCCTGGGCGTGGTCGGCTGGGGCGTGGGCGGCATCGAGGCCGAGGCCGTGATGCTGGGCCAGCCGATCTACATGCTCACGCCCGACGTGATCGGTTTCCGCCTCAAGGGCAAAATGCCCGAGGGCGCGACCGCGACCGACCTCGTGCTCACCGTCACCCAGCAGCTTCGCAAGAAGGGCGTCGTCGATAAGTTCGTCGAGTTCTTTGGCGATGGCATCGCCGCGTTGAGTGTGCCCGATCGCGCGACGATCAGCAATATGGCCCCCGAGTATGGCGCGACTATCGGGTTCTTTCCCATCGACACCGTCACACTCGACTACCTGCGCTTCACGGGGCGCGACGAAGCGACCGTCGCGCTGGTCGAAACCTATTGCAAGGCCCAGGGGATGTTCTGGACACCCGCCAGCCCCGAGCCTGAATACACCGACGTGCTCGAACTGGACCTTTCCACCGTGCAGCCCAGCATGGCCGGCCCCAAGCGCCCGCAGGATCGAGTCGAGCTCAAGAACATCAAGGCCGAGTTCCTCAAGAGCCTGGGCGCGCCGCTGGGCAACACCAGCTTTGGCTTGCCATTCGAGAAAATCTTCAACGCGAAGGGCGAAGTCAAGCACAGCGAGTTGACGCCCGCTCCGCAGGGACGGACTGGCAACACCATCACCCACGGCGCGGTCGTCATCGCCGCCATCACCAGTTGCACCAACACCAGCAACCCCGATGTGCTGATCGCCGCCGGGCTGGTCGCGCGCAAGGCCCGCGCCCTGGGCCTGACGCGCAAGCCCTGGGTCAAGACCAGCCTCGCGCCGGGCAGCAAGGTCGTGACCGACTATCTCAACAAGGGCGGCCTCACCGAAGACCTCGATGCCCTGGGTTTCTACACCGTCGGCTATGGCTGCACCACCTGCATCGGCAACAGCGGCCCGCTGCCCGATGAAGTCGAAGCCGCCATCAAGGAAGGCGACCTGATCGCCGCCAGCGTGCTTTCCGGCAACCGCAACTTTGAAGGGCGCGTCCACCAGAGCGTCAAAGCCAACTACCTCGCAAGCCCGCCCCTGTGCGTCGCCTATGCGATCGCGGGCAGCGTCGCGATTGACCTTCTGACCGAGCCGCTGGGCATCTCCAAGGATGGCAAGCCGGTCTTCCTCAAGGACATCTGGCCCACCAACGCCGAGATTCTCGAACTCAAGGCCAAGTGCATCGAGCCGGGCCAGTTCAAAATCCAGTACGGCAAGGTCTTCACGGCCAACGAGACGTGGAACAAGGTCCCGGTCAGCAAGAGCGACCAGTACCAGTGGAACGACAAGTCGACGTACATCCAGCATCCGCCGTACTTCGAGGGGATGCAGCCCAAGCCCGACGCGAGCAAGATCGGCGCCATCAAGGGCGCGCGCTGCATCGTCAGCGTGGGCGACAGCATCACCACCGACCATATTTCTCCCGCGGGCGATATCGCGGGAGCCAGCCCTGCGGGCGAATACCTCAAGACCCTGGGCGTGCCCAAGCACGACTTCAATAGTTATGGCAGCCGGCGTGGCAATGATCGCGTGATGACGCGAGGCACGTTTGCCAACGTGCGCGTCAAGAACAAACTCGCGTTGGACAACGGCAAGATCAAGGAAGGCTGGTACACCACTGACTTCAGCCGGGCAGCCCGCGCCGCCGGAGCGGGAGTTGCCGGCCTGGGCAGTGGCAAACTCTCAGCCATCTTCGACGCCAGCCAGAACTACAAGCAGGAAAGAACGCCGCTGGTGGTGCTGGGCGGCAAGGACTATGGCATGGGCTCATCGCGCGACTGGGCCGCGAAGGGCACGCTGCTGCTGGGTGTCAAGGCCGTAATCACCGAGAGTTTCGAGCGCATCCACCGCAGCAACCTTGTGGGCATGGGCGTGCTTCCTTTGAACTTCAAAGAAGGCCAGAGCGTCACAAGCCTGGGCCTCACGGGGGAAGAAACCTTTGACATCCATCTCAACGCCAGCGCGGATGGTCTGGTCATGCCTCGCTGCGATGTCAAGGTGACGGCGACCCACCCCAGCGGCAAGAAGACCGAATTCACGGCCCTGTGCCGCATCGACACGCCGGTCGAAGCCGAGTACTACAAGAACGGCGGGGTGCTGCACACGGTGCTGCGTCGGCTCTTGAATGAGAGCAAGAAGGGGGCGAGGGTGGCGGTGGGTGTGTAAAGCCGGCAGGTCGCTGTCGCAGTCGGTGAGACACTGTGGAACCAACCACAACAACTACGACTAGCACGACTAGCACGACTACGCGGATCGCGCGGCTCGGGCGTCGCTGCTACCTCTTGGCTGCGCGAGTTATGCTCTTCCTGCTTGAAGGCCCCGACAAACCGTGGTGGATGCCATGGTGCCTAGCCATGATCGGGGTCATGGTCATCGTGGTAGCGGCCTTCGCTCATTTGGAGTTGTTGGGCCTTGCTGGTTTTTCGGGGATGCTGCTGGGCTTGCTCTGGCTGCGAGTGCGCAAGGTGCAGATTTCCGCGATGACTGCCATCGCCACCAAGCCGCTTGATGCCTGCCCGTTTTGCAACTACTCGCTTTCAGACTTGACGGATGACACTTGCCCGGAGTGCGGGCGTCATCCGCGAGCGGACACGCAGCAACTTCGCCAGGTCATGGGCATAGCCAACAAACCTCCAGGCCAGTAAGCGTCATTACCCATGCCGTACATGCCACGGGAACGTCACGCCGTTGACGCTCACGCTGTCGTGCGCTCGTCGGTCTTCGTCGGGTGCTTGCGGGTTGTAGGCGTGGGTGACGTAGTAGAGCAGGCCGGCCTTTTCCTCGCCCACGGTTGCCGCGCCGTGCCAGAGGGGTGGCGGGATCACCATGATGCCCGGGCGTTTTTCGCCGATCACCAGCAGCCATGCGGTGTTGTCGGTCTCGCGAAAGACGCCGATCTTGATGTGGCCTTGCAGGCACATCCAGAAGTCGGTCTGATGCTTGTGGCGGTGCCAGCCCTTGACGACGCCTGGATATTGCACGCTGTAGTTGATCTGACCATTTGGCCCCATCACGCCCTGCATCTGGTTCATGAGCGAGTAGCCGCGATCGTCCGCGAAGTATTGCGCGGGCACAAATACGGGCTCGCCCTTTTCCTTGGCAAGCTCCCACGCGGCGGGCAGGTCGGCATTGGTCCAGGCTTTGGGGCTGATGGTCTTCATGGATGGCAAGAGTATCGGCCTCCGTCGATGTCCAAGCCCAGCAGACGTGAAGAGTCGCTGCTTGACTACGTGATGTGGGCAAGCACCAGCAACACGAATCAGCATCGCGATCTGCCAATAAAAAAAGGGAAGAACTCTCGTCCTTCCCTTTCAGCATATTAAAGAATGTTACAACATGTTAGAAAATCAGACTCGGTCAGTTAGTCGAGAACGACGCTGGTCGCGGTCGCTGAACCAAGGGTGGCGTTGTTGGTCTGAACAACCCAGAGGGTGAGCCACTGATTGGTCCACTTGTGGGGCTGGGCATCGGGCAACGCGCCTGTCGTCGTATGGTTCGAGTTTGAGTTGGACGCCTCTAAGCGAGTGCTGTCGTTCTCGCTCACGAACAGATTGTCGGGCTTGCTGCGCTTGGCCGCGTCGGTGAGACCCAGGAAGTTGAAGTTGAGGTTTTCGGGGTCAGGGCGGGTTTCGAAACTGATGTGGTTGTCGTTGTAGGCGACGTTGCCTTCCCAACTGGTACGACCACCGTGGATGGCGAGCGTTGTGGAGGCCGAGCCGGGACGGGTCGCGCCCGTAGCACCAGTGCTCCAGGCTGTGGGTGAGGTCGCGTTGGTTTCGAGAGCCCAAGTGCCATCGATTGCTGAGCCGCTCAAGACATACGCGGGACCACGGTTGCCGAGTACGGCTTCCGTGCTCTGCAGCGTGTTGCTCCAGCGTGAACGACGGCCACCAAAGAAGGGGGAGAGCGCATAACTGGTGTTGCCATCACCCAAGGTTGCTCCGGTCACAGCACCGGTGGTTTTGGTACCCTTGGCAGTGACCTTCTGCTCGGCGGGGCTGCCGTAGAACTCGGGATCCCATAGTGCCTGGGTGGTCGCGGTTGCGCCACTGCCAGACGTGGTGTTGGCGAAGCGGGGTAGGGCGAGGAAGTAGTTGGTATCGACGTTGATGAAGGAGCTCTGCTCAGCGGGGCTGACGGTCAGTTCGGGGCTGAAGAAACTATTGAAGATAAGAATCGAGAGCACCGCGCCGGGGTCATCCTTGGCCGAGGCGTTGGTCAGGGTCTGCTGACCCTTGTCCAACTGGCTGGGGATGGGGTAGAGGTCGCTGTTGGACTGGGCGAAGAGCACCATGCCCTGATGCACGCCACGGATCTGGGTGCTGTCCTTGATCTGACGGGCCGAGGCACGAGCCTTGCCCAGGGCGGGCAGCAGGATGCCGATCAGCAGGGCGATGATCGCGATCACCACCAACAGTTCGATCAGCGTGAACGCCTTCTTCTGGCTCTGACGGTTCTGCTTCATCTTCTTGATCTTGTTACGATTCATGGACAAACTCCTGAAAGTTTCCGGTTGGGAGATGGTTCAAAGAACTTGAAAGTCTTTGATCATGTTCCCCATCCCGGCGGGTGGCCATCGCGAACGCGAGTAGGCACAACCCAAACACACGACGACCCGCTTGATGCGTTGCGACATAGTTGTTGCGGACACTCCGCAGCGACCAACGCTGACGCACACCGACACTCTTCAGAAAATTGGAAACGGCCAAGTCATGCCCAGAAGCAGAACGTCTACTGCATCGTAATCGCACTGCACGCATGCACCACATGCATTCATGGGCGCGATACTTGGTGCGTGTATAGCATCGATTGCTCGATCCACACAACTGAGACGCTACAACATGGAAGTTTCCAAGTCCTGAGTCTGACGCGATATTCGCATGATGGTTGGCGGGTCGTCAAACTCCACCAGCCTTGCGCCATCGCGTCGCCGAGTTGTCGGCAGGAGCCTATCGGAAAACTTGGGAACGGGTGTGGCTGGAATCAGCCCGCGAAGTCAAAGCCTCGCATGAGAACGTTGAAAAATATATGACCACACCAAAGACCCTTGCTACCTACAAGTTCCTACCAATCCGTCCTGTGCGGCCGTCGGGCCACCCAAGAAGTTCCCAGTTGTCTAGCGTATCGATTCGGAACGCGCTTGTCAAGGTTGCATCAATTGGTCCATAAACGCGTGATCGAGTTCAGACAGCATAACTTTTCCCGAACTCTTCGCCTGCTTTGCCCAGCAACACGACCATACGCCATAATTTGCCATGACCATAACGCCCCCCACCCCCGCCCCCAGCCCATCTACCACTTACGAAGCACGTCTCGCCGCGCTGGGCTACACGCTGCCCACGCCTGTCAAACCGGTCGCCGCGTATGTGCCCACCCGCAGTACCGGAAACCTCGTCTTTGTCTCGGGGCAAATCCCCATGAAAGAGGGCCAGTTGATTGCCAAGGGTTCTGTCCCCGGCCAAGTCTCACTCGAACTCGCCCGTCAATGCGCGGCCCAATGCACGCTGAATGCGCTGGCAGCGCTCAAGGCGGAACTTGGCGATCTTGGTCGGATACGCCAGGTCGTGCGTGTTGGTGTGTTTGTCTGCAGCGAGGCTGGGTTTTATGACCAGCCCAAGGTCGCCAACGGGGCAAGCGAATTGCTCGAAGCCGTGTTTGGCGAGGCGGGCAAGCACGCTCGCGCGGCGGTGGGAAGCATCGCCTTGCCCCTGGGAGCGCCGGTGGAAGTCGAGATCGTGGTCGAGGTGTAGGCACTGGCGGGATGGCGGGCCTACAAGACGCCTACTACGCTGGGTTCCATATGCAACTCTACCTCGACTCGGCTTCGCTGGATGATGTCAAGAAGGCCAATGACCTGGGCGTGCTCGATGGTGTCACAACCAATCCATCACTGATAGCCAAGGAAGGCGTGCCATACGCCAAGCGTCTGGAAGAGATCTGCAAAGTCTGCAAAGGCCCGGTCTCTGCGGAAGTGATTGCCACCGACTACGAAGGCATGCTCCGCGAGGGACGCGAGCACATCAAGATTGCCAGCAACATCGTCGTGAAATTGCCCAGCACCATCGAAGGTGTGCGGGCCTGCAAGGCCCTCGCCGATCAGGGGGTGAGGACCAATATGACGCTGTGCTTCCAGAGCCTGCAGGCGTTGATGGTCGCGAAGGCTGGCGCCTACCTCGTCAGCCCCTTCATCGGTCGCCTCGACGACATTGGCCAGGACGGGATGGGCCTGATCCGCGAGATCAAAACCATCTATACCAACTATGGCCTCAAGACCAAGATATTGGCCGCGAGTGTTCGCCACACGAATCATCTGTTGCACTGCGCACTGCTTGGCGCGGACGTGGCGACCTGTCCGCTGAAGGTCATCACGGACTGCATGAAGCACCCGCTGACGGATAAGGGCATTGAGATTTTTCTTGCAGACTACAAGAAGGCGTTTGGCAACGGCTGAAGATTGAAAGTTTGAAGACTTCCCATGAACTTTGTTCCCGCCTCGCTCTCGCCCACTGACCGCTATAAGTTGCTCATCGGCTCGATCATGCCTCGTCCGATTGCGTGGGTCAGCACGACTTCGCCCGATGGACGCCCCAACCTTGCCCCATTTTCCTTCTTTGCGGGTGTGGGCAGCAATCCCATGACGCTGCTCTTCTGTCCGGCAAGCAAGCCCGATGGCAGCGACAAGGACTCACTGCGCAATGCGAAGCCGCGCTCCCAAGGGGGCACGGGCGAGTTTGTGGTGAACATCGTGCCACACGCACTGGCGACCAAGATGAGCGTCTGTGCCGAGGAACTGGCTTATGGCGAGAGCGAGTTTGCGCTCGCGGGATTGGCTCAGGGGCCATCGGTGGTGGTGGGTTGTCCGCGAGTACTCGAAAGCCCTATCAACTTTGAGTGTCGCACGCTCCAGGTGATCCGGACCAACGCGGGGCAGCCCAACTCGGGCAATATCGTGCTGGGAGAAGTTGTCCACGTTCACGTCCGCGATGATCTGATCAATGATCGCCTCCACATCGATACGGGGTTACTTGATGCGATCGGACGCATGGGCGGCAACGACTACTGCACCACACGCGACCGGTTCAGCGTTGCGCGCGGGGCGGCTGCACTTGCCAAACCCGACTAGCATCGCACCGCATGGCCAAGCGCCTGATCCTCGGACCCATCATGATCCTGTTGCTGATCGGCGCGTTGGCGTTGGACCAGTGGCTGGATGGACGGACCATGCCCGGTTGGATCGCGCGAGCGCTGTCCTATGGACTGGGCTTCAAAGAAACCACGTTTCCGCCCGGCGTCATAACGCTCCCGCTGCTCACGATTCTGGTCACGATCGCGGCTCGTGAACTCTCCTCGCTGCTCGAAAGCGAGAACATCGAGGGAAGCAAGCGCATGCTGTCGGCTGCGGCGATTGCAGGCTTGCTGGTCTCTTGCCTGGTCCCTGCCACGCTTCCAGCGACCACGGTCGTAGGTATCTTCGGCACAGTCAGCGTGATGGTACTGACCGTGGCGATGACGTTCTACTCCAGGCACAAGACGGTCGAGGGTGTGATCGCGGCGACCGGCGGCGTGCTGCTCAGTTACGTCTATCTGGGCATCATGGCGGGCTTCCTGCTGGCGCTACGGCGCGAGCACAGCGTGTTTGTGATTGGCTGGATCATCCTGACCACCAAGTCCTGCGACATCGGCGCCTACTTCTCGGGCAAGGCGTTTGGTCGCCACAAGTTGATTCCCTGGCTGAGTCCGGGCAAAACCTGGGAAGGCCTTGTAGGCGGCGTGCTGCTCTCGGCGACGCTTGGCGCTGTGGGCATGTTCTGGGTGGGGTCGCACGAGGGACTGCAAGTCCCTGCGTGGTGGCATGGAGCGCTTCTGGGCATGTCGCTGGGGATTGCTGGCCAAGCGGGCGACCTGCTTGAAAGCATCCTCAAGCGCGACGCGGGCAAGAAGGATTCTGGTCGCGGGATTCCAGGCTTTGGTGGGTTGCTGGATGTGCTGGATTCGATCCTGCTAGCGTCGCCCGTCGCGTTCTGGTGGCTGCATGTGATGCAGAACAAGGGCTACTTCGGGGCGCTGGTTGCGGGGGGCTGAACTGGTGGTAGAACTGCATCGCCCAAAGCAGTCGGCGGCCTGTCGCCTTCAAAGCCTTTGAAGTCCTGCAGTTCCTTGGGTGTCGGTGCGGCTTCGAGCCAGGCAGTCTCGATCATGGCGGAAAGTTGGCTGCTGGCGTCGGCGAGTCGGGCGATGATAAACACCTTGCCAGCAGCCTGCTCAAGTTGGCCCGACTTCTTGAGTTTGTAGAGGGGCTCCACTTCCCGAAATGAGCGCTCGATGTGCTGGGAGGTCTGCTCCCAGAGGTCATCGGCGGCGATGGTGCGCGTGAAGTCGCACTTGGGTGCAATGTCCTGATCGCTCAGGGAGTGCAGGCGATGGATATCTCCATCGATGTAGGCGTGGAACTTGTATTCGGTGGTGTAGCCGTTGGGGTTGTCGCCCACCCAGCCGTGATGGTGCTTGGTGGTGTGCAACGGCTGGGTGGTGTCGCCGACATAGTGGCTGAGTTGCCCGATGTGAATGCGTGCGTTCCACTTGGCCGCGTCGATCTGCGTCTCGCGTCCGCTCTGCTTGAGTGCTTCAAGGGACCGGACCACCTTGAACGCGCTGACGATCTTGCCATAGGTCTCGAGCGTGGCTATGGGCAGCAGGCCGGGATACTCGCCCGTCTTGGCCATGTCCTTCTTGGGATCGATGGGTTCGCCAGCAAAATCGGCCTTGGCTCGCGCGGCGATAACCGCCTTCACAAACTCGTGGCGGAGGATGGGCATCGATCGCAGCGTCATGCCCATGGCTTCCAGGTCCTCGACGTCGAGGTAATGATCGGGATCGTTCAAGTGCTTGAGTTGCGGAACCCGTTGGGCTGAAATGCTGCGCCAGCGATCGGGTGTCTGCGACTGGTCGGCGATGGCGATGATGCTCGTATCGTCCTTGAGCCAGGCCGGCATGGATTCATCCAGGCCTCGCAGGGCCACGCGAGTGATCATGCGATGTCCCGCGCCATCCCAGGCACGGGCGCTGCCCGCGACCAAGATGGGCGAGGTGCAGGCCAACAGGACAATGGAGCGAATCAAGCGTTGGACACATGTGGACATAGGGCATTATTGCGATGTGAAACTCGCGCGTTTGCAGAGTGACTACATTCGCGTTATCGCATGAACGCGCGGCTGCACCACATCGCCCTCATCTGTTCCGACATCGCCCGATCGCGCGAGTTCTATTCGCGCGTACTGGGCATGCGAGTGATTCACGAGGAGTATCGTGCCACGCGGCGGTCCTGGAAGGTTGACATGCTGGGCGCGGGCATGCAACTGGAATTGTTTACTTTTCCCGATGCCCCGGCGCGGCCCAGCCGCCCCGAGTCCATGGGCCTGCGCCATCTTGCCCTCCAAGTACCCGACATCGAGGAGGCCATGGACCATGTGCGCGGGTGCGGGGTTGCGATCGAACCCGTCCGCGTGGATGGCGTGACCAACGCGCGATATACATTTTTCGCTGATCCCGATGGGCTTCCAATTGAGTTGTATGAAAGTCAAGGCTGAGCGGGGTCAACGGGAACGGGGCGGGGGGCATTATGCTTCGTCGCGCCACGCTACGCCAAACTGTCTTCCGACAACCGTTCGCTCGTGTTTGCCCGCGGCTGTTAGAAGTCGTTGGAGCGGCTCTTGGAGCGGTTCGTCGCTGAGCACGAAGGTGCTGTGGTGCATGGGCAGGAGGAACTTCCCCTGCGCCATGGTGTGCATGTCCCAGACCTGTTCGGGGCTGGCGTGGGCGTGAATCCAGGGGTCATAGGCACCGATTCCGAAGATCGAAAGGTCGACCGGGCCGACAGGCGCGAAGGCGCCGGAATGGGCGGTGTCGCCCGCGTAGAGGATTCGCTGCGCTCCAACTTGCACCACGTAACTGTTGAACCCGCGATGCTTGTCCCAGATGGTGCGCGCCCCCCAATGCGCCGGACGCAAGGTACTGAGGCGAAAGCCATCCAACACCAACTCCTCGTTCCACGACATTTCACGCACGCTTCCAAAGCCACGCGGCACCAGTCCTTTGGTATTGATTGCTGTGATCACCTGCGTCTGCTTGTTGGCCAGGGCCTTGAGGCTTGGGACATCCAGATGATCAAAGTGGGCGTGCGAGAGCAGGATGAGGTCGGGCGTGGGCAGCGACGCGGGCGCGATCGCGGGCAGCAAGCGTCGCACGCCCATGGTGAATGGTCCCAGATGAACGCCTATTCGCGAGGAAAAAACCGGATCGGTCAGAATCCATCGGCCCCCCACGCGCACGAGGACGGTCGCGTGCCCGAGCCAGATCGCTCCCAAGCCATCGCCCTGTGCCCGCAGCACATCCAACTGCTCGCCCGCCAGGTCGATTACTTGTTCTTTACTTGTGCGCAGCCCAAATGCGGCCATCGCGCCGCGTGAGTATCGACGGGCTGTTGAGGTTGCCGCGGCACGGTCGTACCCGGGCGGCAAGACCAAACCTTGTGCGGGCTTGGCAAGGGCGGGGGTGGGGAGGGAGGCGGGCAGGAGGGAGGCAGGGTTGTTGGGGCGGTCTGTCACGCGAGCGTCACGAGGGGGAATGTGTGGGGGAACCAGCGAAGGGATCGATGTGTCATTGTTGGAGTCAGGGGATGCTTGCATGGATTCGAGATTCGTTTCGAGAATCGATTCGGGCATTCAGACCGCGTAGCACGTTCAAGCATTTTCGATAACGTTCAATCACGTTCAACCAGTTGGTAAACCAGGATGAGGGAACACTTATGCACACCATGAATCAGCGCAGCAGACTATTCATCAATACGCCGCTCGGGCTTGTCTTGCTCGGCGGGCTGGCGATTTCGGCGCTCGCATCGTGCGGATTCGCAGCAGATTCCACTCCCGCCCGCAGCATAACGATTTATTCATCTGCTCAGCCCGGCGCGATTGACCCGATGATGTATCGCCCGGTGCGGGCGGGCGTGATGGGATATAACCCGTACGCCTATAGCCAGCAGCGCGTGCCCGGATACGCGGTGGTCCGTGAGGATCGCGCGGTCAAGATTGCCCAGGGGCGGGGCGAATTGCGCATCAGCGATGTTGCTGCCCTGATTGATCCGACCACGGTTTCCTTCAAGAGCCTGACGGATCCGAGTGGCACGCGGGTCGCCGATCAGAACTTCCAGTTTGACCTGGTCTCCAACGAGAAGTTGCTGGATCGCTATATCGACAAACCCATCACCGTTGTGGTTCAGCGTGGCGATCAGCCCGGCGAAGTTCGCGGCACGCTCATCTCGGCCCAGGGAGGCGTGCTCATTCTCCGCGATCAGAGTGGCTCGATCGTGACGCTGAACGGCTACCAGAGTCTCGAACTGCCGGCATTGCCAGAAGGACTCATCACGCGCCCGACCTTGGTCTGGAACACTGCGAGCACCATCGGCGGCGACCAAACCGCGCGCATCACCTACCAGACGGAGGGGGTAACGTGGTGGGCTGACTACAACCTTGTCTTCAGCGAAGGCGCCAATGCGAATAAGGGGACGCTGGATATCGGGGCCTGGGTCAGCATCCTGAACCAATCCGGTGCGTCCTACGGCGATGCCCGCCTCAAGTTGGTCGCGGGAGACGTGCAGCGTTCGCCCCGCGACAACAACCTGGCCATGAGGCAAATGGCCCGCTCCGAAGTGACGGAATCCGCAGGGGCACCATCGTTCCAGGAAAAGAGCTTCTTTGAGTACCATCTCTACACCCTCAGCGAACCCACCACCATCCCCGACAGCTCTACCAAGCAACTCGAACTCTTCGCCCCGCCTCGCGGCGTCCCTTGCGACAAGATTCTCGTGTTTGCGGGTCAGGATGAGAACCTGTGGTGGGGCGGCGAACCCCTGAGCGAGCAGACCTATGGCGTGCAGTCCAAGTCGACTGTGGATGTCTACCTGCGGTTCAAGAACGACGAGAAGAGCGGCATGGGCATGCCACTGCCAGCGGGACGCATCCGCGTGAGCAAACTTGACCAGGACGATGGCGGGCTGGAATTCATCGGCGAGGATGTCATCAAACACACGCCCCGAAACGAGCAGGTGCTGATCCGCCTCGGGCAGGCGTTTGATATCGTGGGCGAGCGCAAGCAGACCGACTACCGCTTTGACAGTGGCCGCAATCGCATTGACGAGACCATCGAGATCGAAGTGCGCAACCGCAAGGCTGAGCCGGTGCAGGTGGTGATCAAGGAACGGATGTATCGCTGGACGAACTGGGAGTTTTTGGGCCAGACTCCTCCCCACGAGAAGCTGGATGCCCGCACGGTTCACTTCCCCGTGACCATCGAGGCCAATGGCAAAGCGACGGTAAAGTTCACTGTGCGCTACTCGTGGTGATTGTTCAGCGTGACGTGATGAGCGTGATGAGCGTTCTCAGCATGGTCGTCGGGCTTGGGGCGTTTGCGCTCAAGCCCGGCGATCATGGACGTGGACAATGACTTGCCAGATCACTTGCCAGATCACTTGCTGGGCAAGGGCCTGGGCTCGGGTGAGGGGCGAAGCGTGATGTCAATCCGGCGCGATGATGCGGGAGGGACCTTGACGACGCTGGAGGCGACCAGAGATGTATCGCCCCAAGGGGTGACATTCCAGCGCAGGGTTTCGCTGCCAGCCTTCTCGGCCTCGGTCTTGGTGCTTTCAAACTTCAGGTTCAGTTGCTGCCCCGGCGGCACATCGACCTTAAGCAGTTCTTCGCCCGTGGTGGTGTCCTTCAGCGTGACCGTCTTGGGGCTGTATACGTCGGACTGATAGGAGTATTGCTCGGGCCCGCCATCGCACCCGGAGAGGGCGACCATGGGCAGCAGCGCGACCAGCGCGACCACTGCGGAAGGCAAGGAACGAACGATCATGTGCTGAGAATCTTGGCGACGGAGCATGGGGGATTATATCGGTCGATGGACGGGTGGTCCCTGAGTTGTCCCAAGGACGTTGCCCATGCCTGTCCATGCCCACCCATGCCTCCCTGAACGTTTCAGACGCGCCGGACAGGCGCGCCTGACAGACCCCGCACGGCATGATCTATTCCATGCCTGCTGGCCGCCGTCGATCTAGTGCTCGTTGAATCGAGGCTCTAAAGTCAGGGATGTCTACGAGTTCAGGCCAATCTCCGATCCGTGCAGGGGTTGTTGAAGCGGTACTGCCCAATCGACCTGCGGTGCGTGTCGGGCACGGGTATGACCTGCATCGGTTGGAGCCGCTGCCGGTTGGGGGGGCTCTGGCAACGCAAGGAGATGGCCAGCCGCTCCGGCCAGCCCAGCCGGTCCGGCAACTGATCCTGGGCGGCATCCGCATCGAGCATGATCGCGGGCCGGTCGCGCACTCGGATGGCGATGCGCTTTTGCACGCCATCACTGATGCGCTGCTTGGTGCGTTGGGCGAGCCTGATATCGGGCAACTTTTCCCGGATACTGATCCAAGGCATGAGGCGCAGGATTCGAGTATTTTCGTTGAAGCGGCGGCCGCCATGGTTAGTCGGGCGGGGTATGAAGTCGGCAATGTGGATGCCACGGTTATTTTGGAGCGTCCCAAACTGAGCCCGCACAAGGATGCGATTCGAGCGAACATTGCCCGGATGTTGGGGGTGGATGTTTCGCGGGTGAATGTCAAGGGCAAGACGCACGAGCGCGTCGACGCTGTGGGCGAGGGACGAGCATTGGAAGTCCACGTTGTGGTGTGTCTCGTGAGCAGCCGATAGTGCAGCACTGTTCAGTTCAGGTGCCACCATGACCGCGCAAGCGCACAAACCTGCCGCCGCCGCCGCCCCCGGCCCCGGCCCCAGTTCGTATCGCCAGGCTCGATCCTGGCTGGCTCGCCATGCGCGCGAGTGGCGCTTGGTCTGGGAGGGGCATCGGCAAGACAAGCAACTGGGCAAGGGCGTGCCCCGCGTGGTCTTCCTGCCCAGCAACAACTGGACGACTGGGGCCTCGGCGAACTTCCGGGCGTTTGCGCTCGCTCGGGAAATGGTCAAGATTCCTTTGTCGGCGGGGAAGGAGAGCGAGGGGACGGGGCCTTGGCGCAGCCTGTGTTTGGCGCCACACCTCTCGCTGGAGCAGCGCAGGCGCGTGCTGCGCAGGCTCCGACCGGACATCATCGTTCTGCAATCCGCCCGCCATCCGTGCAACCAGCCGCATCTGTACAGCGACATCGCGCCGTGTGTGATGGATCTGGACGATGCGGAGTATGAGGTGCCTGCGCTGCACGACAAGTTTGATCGGGCGGTACGCGACAGCGCGATGGTGTTGGTGGGCAGCCATGTGCTCAAGAACTGGTGCCTTGCCCGCAACCCCAACACTCATGTTGTGTGGACGAGCAATCCGCATGTGCCCCCGCCCCAAGCAGCGCACACTCAACGCGGGCCGGTGGTCTGCTGGGCACAGAACGGCTGGGACAAGTATGTGGAAGAAGGGGAAGCAGTGCGAGCGATCGTGCTGGCGATGCATGGACGGTTGGGGTCGGCAACGCCCTTTGACTTTCGCATCATCGGCGTGCCTGATGCTGGGCCTTGGGAGCGGTTTGTGCAGCCCTTGCGCGATGCGGGCATCACATGCTCGTACCGGGGGTACCTGCCTTATGAGCAGTTTCTGGTTGAACTGTCACTGGTGAGCGTGGGGCTGCATGTGCTGATCGACAGCCATATTTACAGCCGGGCGAAGAGTTTTGGCAAGTTGCTCAGTTACTCCAGCTCGGGGCTGGCGATTGTTGCGACCAACAACCTGGAAACGCCCCGTGCTTTTACGGATGGTGTCAACGCGCGCCTGTGCGACACGCATGAGGAGGTTGCGCGGGTGGCTTGCGAGTTGCTGCTTGATCCTGCTCAACGCCAACGGCTGGCTGAGGGTGCCCAGCGACTGATGGACGAACGATTCGCTTCGCGCGTGATTGCACGACAAGTATCTGGGTTGCTGAGGACTGTGCTGCGGCAATCTGGTGGGCCTGCGAGCATGCGGCCCGCACCATGAACTGATAGAATTACTCACATGTTGATTCACAAACCTGTCGATTTATTTTGCACACACCATGGCCCACTCTTCTCCTATCTTGCTGCTCGGCTCCACGGGCATGCTCGGGCGCGCGTTTGTGTCGCTGCTGCGGGATCAGAATGCCACGATATTGACGCCGGGACGCGATGCGATTGACCTTGCCGATCCGTCGAGCGTGGGAAAGTTCATCGGCGCAGTGAGCAGTCCGCCCAGGCTTGTGATCAACTGTGCGGCCTGGACCGATGTTGATGGCGCGGAGGCCAACGAAGCCAGTGCGACGCGAGTGAATGCGCAGGCGGTTGGTGAACTTGCGCGAGTTGCTGCGGACTGGCGTGCTCTGTTTGTCACGTTCGGGACTGACTATGTCTTCGCGGGCAATGCGTTGGTTCCGTACCGCGTCGATGAGTCTCGCGCACCGCTCAATGCATATGGGCGGAGCAAGGCCAAGGGGGAAGAAGCGCTCGAAGCTCTGGCTCGCGAACGCGCGGAGGCACGCTGGCTGCATATCCGGACCAGTTGGTTGTATGCTCCGTGGGGCAAGAACTTCGTCCGGACTATGTCGGGGCTGCTTCGCAGCAAGCCCGCCATCAGCGTCGTCAACGATCAGCGAGGGCGACCGACATCTGCGGAGCAACTGGCGAGCGCCACGCTCGCGCTGGTTGATCAGGGCGCGACCGGGCACTGGCACGCGACCGACGGGGGCGAGTGTACCTGGTTTGAGTTTGCGCGCGAGATCGGACGATTGACCAATGCTGCGGGGGTTGTCAATCCATGTGGCAGCGAGCAGTTTCCGCGACCGGCCAAGCGCCCGGCGTACAGCGTGCTGGATATCGCACGCACGGAGCGGGCGATCGGGGCGATGACGACCTGGCAGGAGAGCCTGGCCAAGGTGGTGTCGTGCATTGAGCCTTGACGGAATCCACCCTGCAATCGGACTGTGCTGCAATCAAGTCCTGCTGCAATCTGGTCCCAAGGCCCCGTATCCTGATGGAAAGGACTTTTGCATGCACATTCTCCTGACCGGCGGCGCGGGCTTCATCGGTTCCAACTTCGTCCACTTCATTCTGCGAACTCGCCCGCAAGTCAAGATCACCAATCTTGATTCGCTCACATACTCGGGCAATCTCGAGAACCTGACGGCGGCGGAAAAACATCCCAACTACCGCTTTGTGAAGGGAGATATCTGCGATGACACGCTGGTGGCTGGGCTAATCGAGGACTGCGACGCGATTGTCCATATGGCCGCGGAGAGCCATGTCGACCGCTCGATCCTGGACAGCAAGCCGTTCATCATCAGCAATGTGGTGGGCACGCAGACGCTACTGGACGCGGCACGCAAGGCCAAGGGCGGGGCATGGATGAAGTCGGGGCGGTTTGTGTATGTTTCCACCGACGAGGTGTATGGAAGCCTGCCGCTGGATAAGCCTGAACTCTTATTCACTGAAGAGACACCCTTGCAAACCAATAGTCCTTACAGCGCGAGCAAAGCGGGGGGCGATATGCTGGCGCGTGCCTATCACCACACGTTCCATATGGATGTGGTGACGACGCGCTGCTCCAACAACTTCGGCCCGTTCCAGTTTCCTGAGAAGGTCGTCCCGCTGTTCGTGACCAACCTGATCGAGGGCAAACAAGTGCCCCTGTATGGCGATGGGAAGAATGTCCGCGACTGGCTGCACGTTGACGACCATTGCGAGGCGGTGCTGAGCGTGCTGGAGAAGGGCAGGGCGGGGGAGGTGTACAACGTTGGGGGGAACAATGAGCGCAGCAACCTTGAACTGACGCACAGCATCCTCAAGGCGATGGGATTTGGGAGCGAGATGATCAAGCCCGTCGCTGACCGACCGGGCCACGACAGGCGATACGCCATCGATGCCAGCAAGATCAAAGCAGAACTGGGCTGGCAGCCCACACGCAGTGCGTGGCCCAAGGCCCTTGAGGAGACGATCAATTGGTATAAGGGCAACCGGGAATGGTGGAATCGGGTCAAGAGCGGGGCGTATCGCGCGTATTACGAGCAGCAATATGGGAGGCGATGAGCATTCCTCATGCTGCACTACTTGCTGGTCTACTGCTTCTGCACGCCTGTAGCCTCCACCACCCACCACCACCCCCCCACCACCACGATACCGATCATTCGTCTTCGCATGAAACCACTGGCGAGCGAATTCCTAACAATCATGCGAGGGGACGCGGTTGCATGCTCCGCGACCTCGTGGGAGTATTTTTATGACACAAGCCCCGCAACCATTCAACACTGTCTTTACCACGCCTGACAACAGTGCTTCGATTTTTGGAGCACCACAGCGGAGTGGCCAAGGCGCTGGCCAGCGTACTGGGAAGCGCTCCAACACGCTGGGCCTGATCGGCTTCTTGCTCTCGACGCTTGGGCTGCTTACTTGCTGTCTGCCTTACGTGAGTCTCGTGAGTGTGGTTGGCCTGATTCTCAGTTTCATCGCGCTGTTCAAGGCTCCCCGGGGCTTCGCGATCGCGGGCACTCTTGTGGGCCTGCTTGCCAGCATCATTGCCATTGTGTGGGTGATTGCGATTTCTCTGGTGGGTGCCGCGGCTCAGGGTGTCGGCGGACTCAGGCAATTTGTTGGTGCCGCTATTGTGGCGGGCGCGATTGAAGAGTTCGAGAAGAACAAGGGGACGCTGCCGCCTGACCTTGGTGCGTTGCCTGTGCCGACGGAGTGGCGCAACGATAAGTGGGGCGAGCCATTCCACTATGAAGTGAGCAAGGACGGTTTGACATATTCACTTCGCAGCAAGGGGCCTGACAAGGTTGCGGGCACGCCAGACGACATCGACTTCACGCAGATTTTTGAGGGAAAGCACCAGGGCTTTGTCCTGCCCGGTGTTCCGGGGGTTCCGCCGCAAAATGTGCCGCTGCCGCCTTCGACAGATAAGGGACCAGATACGGGGCCGGTCTGATGACTGATACGCTTGGGTGTGCGCGATGGGACGAGCAATTTTGGGAGTAGCAAATTGATATCGGAGCGTGGGCCCGCACTCGATACGTCGGTTGTCGATCCGGTACTCGATCCGGCTCAAAGGCTGCGACGGGCCGAGCGCTGGCTGTTGCCGGCTTCGATGCTGGTGTTGCTGGCGATGCTGGGCATCGGTTGGCAGTGGGTGCAGTTCTCGACGCCGCCTCTGGTGCGTGATGGCAGGTTGGCTCTGGTCGAGGCACGCTATTGGGTGCGTTCGCGTGAACTTCATGGTCTCACGGTTGCTCAGGCCCAGCACAAAATCGATGCCCCTCTCGAACCGGTTGGCGACGGCATCTTGGCTGCTCGTGCGTTGATCGCGCCCCCTACAGCTCCCCCCGCCTCGCCCAACTTGTCGGGAGACAGGCCTGTTTGGCTGATGCTGACGATCGAGGGCGGTCGCGTGGCTGGTACGAAGATCGAATGATGGCGATCAAGGGCCTGAGTTGATTTCCTACTATCCCGGCACATGAACGCCCGTTTGGAATCAGAAACTATCGAGCCGCATTTGGGCGCGCCCCGCATCGGCCTCGTGCCTCGAATCGTGGCGGTGCGATACCTCAACACGCTGCCCCTGATCGAAGGACTCGAGAAACTCGACGGCTTGGAACTCACAACGGCGATTCCATCGCGGATCGCGGGGATGGTGCTTGCCGATGAGACGGACATCGGCCTGACATCGATCGTCGATGTCGCCAGCGCACGCAGCGCGACTGGTGAGCGACTCGCGTCGTTGCCTGTCGGCCAGATCGGCTGTGATGGCCCGACGATGACCGTGCGGCTTTTCAGCACTGTTCCCTTTGACAAGATCACGGAGTTGCACGCCGACACGGACAGCCACACGTCCGTGATACTCGCTCAGTTGATCCTGCGGACGCGGTATGGGTGCTCGCCCCAACTGCGTGACTTTGACGCGCGAGAGCGCGTCGAACTCACGCTCGCCAACAAGCGCCCGGTGCCGACTAGTCTGCAGGATGCCTGGCCCAACGCACTGCTAATGATCGGCGACAAGGTGGTGACCGATGCGCCGCCGCCCTCACGATACCCCCATCAACTTGACCTTGGTGAAGCGTGGAAGCAGTGGACGGGCATGCCATTTGTCTACGCGGTGTGGGCTTGTCGTGAGTCGCAGGCAAACACGCCGCGTGTTGTGCTGGGGGCCTCGCTCCTGGATCGCCAGCGCCGGCACAACGCGACACGGCTTGAGTGGATCATCTCCCAGCGAGCGCAGAGTCATCGCTGGCCCCAGCCGCTTGCACGCGAGTACCTTGGCGAACTGCTGCGGTATGAGTGCGGCGTGCGCGAGCGCGAGGCAGCGGAGCGATTTGTCGATGAAGCCTCGCGGGCGGGATTGCTGCGGGATGCTCGCCTGCGATGGGCGGTCTGAGTCATGCCCCGCCCCTCGACCATCAGGCATCCACTGCTCGCGAAACTGGTTCGCGAACTGCGGCTAGTTTCACGCGAGGCCATGCTGCGCGACATCGAGCGGGTTGAGGCGCTCGCGCCGGATATCGATCCGGAGACTGAATATCCGCTGGAATGGCTGATCTTTCGCATCACGGGGTTTCGAACGCAATCGACTGAACCCGCGGACCAGGCTGTGCCCGCGACCATCCGGGGCGATCAGGTGCTGGCGAATCTTTGCTCGATCTCCGAGCAGTTGTGCGCCCGTGCCCAGTTGCGAGAGAACGAGTTGGACGCGGGAAAGTTTGCGAGACCGGCAACGCTGTGTCAACGCTGGCACATCAGCAATTCGACGTTCAAGCGACTGCGTAGGCGCGGCTTGGTGTGCAGGCTTGCGCTCAACCAACGCTGCGTGGGCGTGCTGGTTGTGCGTGAGAGCATCAGCAGTTGGTTTGGTGAACGGCATGCCTCGCTCCTGAGCAATCAGCAGGGCAAAGCACGCATCCCTACCTCGCTTCGCAATCGGCTTGTGAGAGAGGCGCTGCGGTATCAGCGGGTCCTGGGGCTGTCGCCCCATGCGATCAGCCAGCGGTTGTGCGTTCGTCACGGTCCCTCGCCAAGCCCCGAGGCGATCCGCCAGTTGCTTGCCCGCCATCCCAAGACCCGCGCGATTTTTGCTCTCAAGACTCATGCGACAATGCGTCGACGGCTGGCGATGCTGCGATTGCATTCGCTGGGGTGCTCTGCGAACGAACTGGCAACGCTCGCTTGCAAACGCACTCCGCTTGTGCGACGCGACCTTGCGCTGGCGCGCCTGCATCTGCTGGAATCGTGGGCGCGTGAGGGATTGATCCTGGCGTATCCGGTCGCAAAGCAAGTGCCCAAGTTGGAATTGGCGATTGCCGCACAGGCGGCGAATGTCGGGTTGCGCGAGGCGATCCCGATTGATCTTGCGGATATCATCGAGTTCTGGCGACGACGCGCGCCGATGGCTCCGGGCGAGGAACGCGCGCTGGCGTGGGCGCTGGTTGCGAACCGGGCGATTGCCTGGACGGGCTTGCAGACAATTGATCGACTGCATCCATCGCCCGTCCTGCTTGACCAGGCGGAGACGGCGCTGCGCTGGGCATCGCTGCTGCACAGACGGCTGGTGCTGAGCCAGGGGCGGCTGGTGCTCGACACGATTGATGTGCGCACGCAGAGCACCTGCGAACAACTGCCCGTGCAGTTGCTGACGCGCCTCCTGCGCAGCGGCCTACTCGCGCTGAGTAACGCTGCGCTCACGCTTGAACCGGCGAAGGGGGGACGACTGGCGGGGGCGGGGGCATTTGCTATCGATCGGTTCGTGACGCGGGTACTGCGCGAGGCGAACTGGCGGGGCGGGGGCGGGGCGGCGGCGGGCGGGGGGGAACCCGCGGCCCAGGCCAAGCGTGCGCAATCGATTCTGGTTCGCGGCATCGACTCACGGGCACTGCTTGCCAACATGGTCTTGTGGGATCGCTGGCTATGGCCTGCACAATTGCGTCTGGAGCGGCTTGCGGATGACGACAGTGGCAGCAGGCTGGAGCCGGATTTAGTACGAATCCTCACTAGACGTTTTGGGTTGGACCAGCAGGCTCCTTGGACACTCGATCAACTGCGCAAGGATCTGGACTTGACCACCATCACGATCTCTCAGCAGGCCAGCCGGGCGATGCGTGCGCTGCGCGACGCATACAAACCAGCATGACCGGCACCTTTCTAGCCCGACGCTCTCTGGATGCCATCGCCCATGTGCGGTTAGTGGTGGGCATGGAGATTCACGTCGAACTGGCAACAAGGACCAAACTGTTCACGCGGGTTGCAAACCCCGCCGATCCCGCAACTGGGATGCACGACCACGCCGGGGCAAACACGCTGATTGATCCGGTCGTGCTGGCACTGCCGGGCGCGTTGCCTGTGATGAATAAGGCTGCGGTGGAACTGTCGATACTGGTGGGACTGGCGCTAGGGTGCCGGATTGCCACGCATAGCAAGTGGGATCGCAAGAGCTACTTCTATCCCGATCTGCCCAAGGCCTATCAGATCAGCCAATACGACCTGCCGCTGTGCTTTGACGGGGCGGTTGAGGTTCCCGCTGTTGATGAGCGGGGTTTTCCTGATGCCTCGGGCACGTCCACGTCCACGTCCACCCCCGGCCCCGCCCCGGCCCCCGCCCCGGCCCCGGCCCACATTGGCATCATCCGTGCCCACCTTGAGGAGGACGCGGGCAAGTTGCTCCATGAAGCACCGGGCGGCGGGGCGATTGACTTCTCCATCGCGGACTACAACCGCGCGGGGACGCCGTTGCTGGAGATCGTCACTCAGCCGGACTTTACCAGCAGCGCACAATGTGTGATGTTCGCGAAGTTGCTGCGAGCGACGTGTCGTTTGCTGCGCGCGACGGCTGGCGTGATGCAGCAGGGGCACATGCGGTTTGAGCCCAACATCAACTGTGTGCTCACGATGCACGATGGCAGCGTCATCAAGACGCCCATTGTGGAAGTGAAGAACCTCAACAGTTTCCGCTCGCTGCAGGGCGCAATTGAGTATGAGTTTGCCAACCAACCCGCTCGCTGGGTTGAGGATGGACGCGTGTTTGGTCCGGGCAGTAAGGTTACTCGGGGCTGGGATGATGGCCCTGGAGCGACGTATGTGCAGCGTGAGAAGGAAGACGCCCACGACTATCGCTACTTCCCGGATCCGGACTTGCCGCCCGTGCATATCGATGTCGCGTGGCTCGAATCGATCCGAATGCGTCTGCCTGAGTTACCGCTTTCGCGTTGGAGGCGATACGTTGGCGAGTATGCGATTGCGTCCAAAGAAGCGTTCGCGTTGATCGACGAGCCTGGCTCGTGTTTTTTCTATGAGCAAGTCATCGAGGACATCGTCACGCTGGGCCACGAACGCAATCGGGCTGGAAAGATCGCGGCCAACCTTGTGCTTCAGCAACTCCAGCGTCGGGCCAACGAACGCGGCGGCAATGAGGAGCAGCGCGGCGTGGAAGCGCTTGGACTTGCTGCGTCCACGGTTGCATGCTGCGCGGTGCTGCGAGAGAACGGCGAAGTAAACAATCAATCGCTCGAGACGCTGCTGGACGCGATGATTGCCACGCCTGCGATGGTGCTGGATATTCCCTTGTCCGCGCAGCAAGAACATGTTCGAGATGTGGCTCGCCAGGCTGGCTTGCTGATTGTTCGTGATGATGCCCAGACTTCGCGCTGGATCGATCAAGTGCTTGAAGCGAACGCGAAAGTTGCTCAGGATGTGCAGCAGGGCAAGGTTGCCGCGGCGGGAAGACTGGTGGGCGAAGTCATGAAACTCGCGGGTGGGAAGGCGGATGCCAAGAGCGTTCGGAGCATGATTTTCGAGAAGTTGGGGGTCAAGGAATAGCGCTTGCCAAAGGCAAAATGTAACAATTGGTTGAGGAATTGGTTGATCTGTTGGTAGAGCAATTAGTGAAGTAACTGATGGAGCAATTGGCTACGACAACCTGGCGGATTGCTCCTGGTCGCGTGCTCTCACTCGATGCCTCGAACGGGCCTTGCGTGATGGGCATCTTGAACGTGACACCGGATAGTTTTGCGGATGGCGGTCAGTTTTTTGACGCAGGGCGCGCGATCGAGGCCGGGCTGCTGATGGCAAGCGAGGGAGCATCGATCATCGACATCGGGGGCGAATCGACCCGGCCCGGTGCGAGTCCTGTGCCCGCTCACGAGCAGATTCGGCGTGTGATACCGGTCATCGCCGAACTGGCAAAGCGCTTGCCTTGGGCGTGTGTGCTCTCGATTGACACAACAATCGCTGAGGTTGCTGCGCGTTCGCTGGATGCGGGTGCCGCCATCATCAACGACACTTCGGCGGGGCGCGATGATGTGGGAATGTTGCCCCTGGCGGCCTTGCGAGGCTGCGGCCTGATTCTGATGCACCGGCACGGGCCGCCCGCGCTGGACCGATTCTCAGACCAATACACGCCCGCCAAGCCGGCACCGCTTGCTGGGGATGTGGTTGCTGTGGTTCGATCCTTTTTGAGAGGTCGCATGGAGACAGCGGTTGCCGCTGGTGTGGATCGAGAGGCGATCGTCATTGATCCTGGACTGGGCTTTGGCAAGTCTGTGGATCAGAATCTTGGGTTGATTGGGGCGACGGCTTCGCTGCTTGCTTTGGGTGGGCCGCTGCTCAGCGCGCTGTCTCGCAAGAGTTTTGTGGGGCGGATTGGCCTCGGACGGGATTCTGCGCCGGAGGAACGGCTCGTTCCCTCGCTCGCGCTCTCGGTCGTGCATGCTCGCCTAGGTGCCCGCATCTTCCGCGTCCACGATGTCGGCCCCCACGTTCAGGCCCTGCGGGCTGCGTTGGCGTTGTGACGATTCACGCGGCACGGCATCGAAGGTATGATGAGTATCCCGACCTGAATCCCAGCGAAAACATCAAGAGCAAAACATCAACGTGAAGGACGCGACGGGTCGATCCAGTTTAGCTACTGAAGTCTTCTGGATGACCCCACTACCACACCCGCCCGACCCGCTTGTATCGCATAGCCTTCTCACGATTCGGTATTCGCATTTCATTCTGCCACATTTCATTCTGTACGGACGCACCCGCCCGCACTCTGTGGGGCAATCGAACACACAGGAATCCACTCATGTCCAGCGCACACGTTAAGGAATTCACCGACGCCAACTTCGACAGCGAAGTACTCTCCAGTTCCACTCCCGTCCTGGTTGACTTCTGGGCAGAATGGTGCATGCCCTGCCGGAGTTTGGGGCCGATCATTGATGCCATCGCGACCGAGAAGGGCGAGGCTGTCAAGGTCGGGAAGGTTGATATCGATGCCAACCGCGAGGTCACGATGAAGTACGGGATCACCGCGATCCCCACCATCATGATCTTCAAGGACGGGAAGCCGGTGCGGACGTTTGTGGGCCTGCACAAGAAGGAAGGCCTGGTCGCTGCGCTTGAGCAGGCGGCGGGGTGAGATCCGATCTATTGGTCTACACGCGGCCTACTTGCGAATGCGAGCAGACCCGTCGAGATAGCCTGCTTGAATCCCTTCAAAGCCGCCGGTTTGGCCGAGCACTTGCCGCAGAGACTTTGTCACATGAAAACGCATCGCGTCTTCAAAGATCGGAGTAGACGGCGACTGTTCAAAGATTCGATAGATGGCTTGGGGGGTGTCGAGACCTTCATCGTCGCTCGCAGGTCGGTAGTCCGCATTGTCGGACGCCGCTCGCATGAATCGAGCGGGCAGGAAGGAATAACTCGATCGCTGCGTTGGCCATTCGTCGTCACGAGGGCACTTCCATGATGGGGGCAACGAGTTCAGCGCGTCATCGTCAGCGAAGAGACGTGGCAGTGTCAGATTCCCGAACTGTTCATCTGCAACTTCTTCCGTCCTTGGAAAGCGATTGCGTCCCTCGCTGTATGAGGCGGCCAAGGATGCAATTTGGCTAAGACTGGCAAGGCACTTCGTGTTTCGTGCCGCGGCGCGGGCCCCGGAGAGCGTGGGAACCAGAATCGCGATCAGCACTGTCACGACTAGCAGTGATACCAGAAGCTCGACGAGGGTAAACGCGGCTTGTTTCACTTGGCTTGGTCGATTTCGTTCCAGCATAACTTCATCCATCGTCGCAGGGCCACATCAGGATCATCGCGAAGCCCCTCGATTGCTGATCGAAACACTACGTCGCGCCACAGCCGCCCTGTACAGACTGCGATGGCCGCGGCCAGTCGCTGATCGGCGTTGCGACTCGATAGCCATTCGATCAGCAAGAGTGCAATCTCATCCTTCGTCGCCTGGCTTGCCCGGGATGGTCGCAGTTCCCCTGCACGATTCTCTCCATACGGGAGGCAGAGCAGCGACACCACGGCGACTCTCACGCCCGGGTCGGGATGGTCGCGAGCGATGCGAAGCAACCACTGGGCATCCTCGTCTGATACATCCTCGAAGACACCGATTTGCAAGGAATATGCGCCAAGTTCCTCTTTCGAAGGCCAGATATCCTGAGCGCGTGCCCTCTCTGAAACAGGCAGCGATGGACGAGCAACTCTTGGAGTATCGATCAAGGTCTTGATCGATGCGAGTTCAGCACGACGAGTTCGGGCTGAGCTTGTCCCGTGCCAATAGGCAACACCAAAACCACCGCCGGTGGCTACCGCTATCGCCACGACGAGGATGATTCGCTTGTTGGTGCTGGTTACCATTTGGACGATTAGGTCGTCACATACTTCCACGTTGTGCAGAACGTAGTGATAAATGGGTCCAACAAACAGCCTCCGCCACAGCTACGACTGACGCATGCTCTGCACGCCAATATCTGGGCAACAGTGGGCGGAACAGTGCTCGTTCCACTACCTGGTCGACATGCGTCACCAGCGCCGGTCACCATACATAATTGGCAAGCAGTGAGCGTAGCGGTCGCTGCACTCGCAAAGATTAATACTGAAAGAGAGATACTAATCACGCAGGTTGAAAACTTCATAATGCACCTCAACAGAGATGCACCTCACGGTTTAGACTACTCGATCTCGATTGCCCTGTCAACCCCCTAGCCACGATTCACTTCGATTTTTTCCAACTTTGACTTTGGCTTGGCATTCGCATTCCAGTCCCCACCTTCCCCCCAACAATCCCACATGACGCAAGCGATGCACGCGATCCAATTCGCCCCGCAGGCCCCCCTCGAAGTCCTCCCTCCACCTTCTCTCCTCGCGCCTGCTGGAGCCCCCATCTTGCAAGATCGATTCAACGGTCGTCCCATTCGCTGTGGCGTCGTTGGTGTCGGGCGGATGGGCAGGCATCATGCACGCGTGTACAGCCAACTTGCGGGGTGTGAGTTGGTGGGCGTGGTTGATGCCCGCAAGGAAGCCCGCGAGGAGCATGCCGAGAAGTTCAACTGTGCGAGCTTTGAGCGCGAGGCGGAGTTGCTCGCGGCGGGTGTCGACGCGGTATCAATCGCGGTGCCTACGACGTGGCATCTTGAGGCGGCCCAGCCATTCCTTGAGCGCGGCATCGCATGCCTGATCGAGAAGCCGCTCGCGGGGGACACGGCCACTGCTCAGAAACTCAAGGACCTTGCCGAGCAGAACGGCGCGTCCCTGATGGTCGGGCACATCGAGCGGTTCAACCCGGTGATGCGGGCGATGCAGAAGGCGGCGGCGGAAGGCCCGGCGATCGTGCCGCGTTTCATGCAGGTGATCCGTGTCTCGCCCATGACATTTCGCAGCGTGGACGTTGGTGTGGTGCTGGACATGATGATCCACGATATTGATGTCGTGCTAAGCCTGATGGGCGGACGGGAGCCAGACCGCATCAGGGCTGCGGGCGTCTCGGTCATCACGCCCCACGAGGATCTGTGCGACGCGTGGTTGGAGTTTGACACGCCCGCGGGCAAGTGTGTTGCGAACGTCACCGCCTCGCGCTTGGCGATGAAGACCGAACGCATCACGCGTATTACGGGCGAGAATGCGTATATCAAGATCGACTATGGCCAGAAGAAGGGCAACATGATCCGGCGCACAGCCAATGAGATTCAGATGCGCGAGATGCAGGAGGCCATTCGCAACGGCACCGACCTTTCCACGCTGAAGTGGGATCAACTGGTCAATGTCGAGATATTGCAAGTGGACGATGCCGAACCGATTGTGATGGAAATCCGCGAGTTCATCGAAGCCGTGCGCACGGGGCGCAAGCCATCGATTGATGCCGAAGCGGGCTTTGCGAATGTCCGGACGGCGCAGCGGATTGTCGAGGCGATGAAGCAGTAGGGACTTGTGCAATTGATCGATCGTGCCACAGATCAATGGTGCCATCGACGGCGGTTTGGCTGGTTGGTGCGTGCTTGTGGCCAACTGCTGACCAGGCATCCTTGGCTGGCTTGCAACTGCATGATGATTCAACTCGTTGCCTGATCGTCGGCGTGCGGGCAGAGCACGTACTCTGGCTGGCTTGTCTGATCAACCACTTCAACCCGATGAACATCCCTTCAGGGAGTTGTTTCGCATAGCCGGGCCCACGGTCGCGACGATGGTCTCCTACACCGCGATGACCTTCACCGACAAGTGGCTCTGCTCCAACATCAGCGCCGATCCGATTTACGTCGGTGCTCAGGGCAATGGCGGCCTTGCAGCCTGGGTGCCCATCTCCATCGCTCACGGCCTGCTCACCATCATCAACACGTTCGTCTCGCAGAACATGGGCGCTGGCAAGCCCGAGCGCGGCCCGGCGTATGTGTGGAACGGGATGTACATGGGCCTGGTGTACTGGCTTGTCGTCCTCATGCCCTTCTCGTTCCTGCTGCCCCGCCTCTTCCGCCTCGCTGAGCTCAACCCGCAGCAAGCCGCACTTGCCGTGCAGTATGGCCAAGTCCTCATCTGGGGCGCATGCATCACCATGGTCATGCGGGCGCTAGCGCAGTTCTTCTACGGAATGCACAGGGCTAGCGTCGTGATGGTCGCTGGCATCAGTGCCAACATTTTCAACCTTTTCATCTCCGCCATGCTCTGCTTCGGTGGCAGCGCGCCCGAATCGCTGGGTCTGTTTGGCAGAATGACTAGCAGCGTGGCAGGATGGATGGGCATCCAACCCATGGGCATTCGCGGCAGTGCCGTCGGCACTGTCCTGGCCACCATCGTCGAGGTCCTGGTGCCCGCCTGCGTCTTCCTGGGCGCGAAGATGCACGCCAAGTACGCTACCCGCTCTGCATGGCGGCTTTCGCTGCCGCACATCAAAGACCTCTGGAAACTTGGCTGGCCTGGTGGCGCGATGTTCGGCAACGAAATGGCATGCTGGGCCTTCTTCATGGTCTATCTGGTCAGCCACTTTGGCCCCCAGCACGCAACCGCAGGCTGGATCGCCCACCAGTACATGAGCCTGTCGTTCATGCCCGCTGTGGGGCTGTCCGTCGCTTGTACTGCCCTGGTCGGCAAGTATCAGGGCATGGGACGAAGCGATCTTGCCGCCAATCGAGCCTGGCTGGCGATCAAGATCGCTGTCTTGTACATGGGTCTGTGTGGCCTGGCTTTCTTGATTTTTCGCGAGCAGTTGATTCGCCTGTTTGTCCGCGATGACACGCCCCCGGAGCAGATCGAAGAACTGGTGCGTTTGGGCAGCAAGTTCCTGATCGCAACCGCTGCGTTCCAACTGTTTGATGCGGCCGCGATGACGATCTCGGGCGCGCTGCGCGGCGCGGGTGATACGGTCGTGCCGGGCGTGGCGACTGTGATGCTGAGTTGGACGGTCATCGTTGGCGGAGGGCTTGCCCTGACCAACTGGGTTCCGCAACTGGAAAGCCTTGGTGCCTGGATTGCCGCTGCGACCTACATCGCTCTGCTTTGCCTGTTCTTGCTGGGCCGATTCCTGACTGGAAAGTGGAAGTCGATCAAGGTCGTTGAAGGGACAGGCACCTAACATTTCCATCACAGAGAGCGATTCCTGAGCTGGACCAGCATCGACATCGCTCCGGCGGCCTGCGGTCCCCGCTGGAATCCACGCGCAACCTCCCATAGAATGCGCACTTGTATCCCGGCGTGCTGATTGCCGCCAACGATCCAAGCTGGAGACCTGTTCGCAATGGCCCACGACCCGCTCGATATCGTCATTGGTTCCACTGATTCCACCCGTCGCGACCAGGCCGCGGCCTCCAAGCATCTGAAGGCAGCCGAAGAAGCGCAGTCCAAGAACGAGCGCAATCTCTCAATCTCGGAACTGCGCCGCGCCGTTGCCGCAGATCCTGACAGCCCCAAGGCCCTCTTCGCCCTGGCCTATCAACTTGATCTGGTGGGCGAGGAAGACGAGGCTGTGAGCCTTTATGAGCGATGCGTTGGCCGCGCTCCGGCACACCTCAACGCGTTGATGAATCTCGCAGTCGTGTATGAAGATCAGGGCGACTATGGCTCTGCAGAGCGCTGCCTCAGGCAGATTCTGGAGAGCAGCCCCAACCACCTCCGCGCGCGCCTCTTCATGAAGGATGTCGCGGCCAGCAAGGAGATGGTGATCGAAGAAGAACAGGACCGCGATATTTTCAAGCGCAAGGCCCTGCTCGATACACCAGTGACGGACTTTGAATTGTCCGTCCGCGCTCGTACCTGCCTGAAGAAGATGAGCATCCGCTCCTTGGGCGATCTGCTGCGCATCACCGAAGCGGAGTTGCTTGCGAGCAAGAACTTTGGCGATACCAGCCTTGCCGAAGTGAAGCGAATGCTGGCTGCCAAGGGCCTCAAACTGGGTCAGGGCCTCGAGGACGCGCATCGCGCCGCACGCCGGCAACTGATGGAGCAGTACAAGGGATCGGGGCGCGAGGGTGTCCTGTCCAAGTCTGTCGCCGACCTGAACCTCAGTGTGCGGGCCCGCAAGGCTCTTTCGCTGCTGAGCATTCAGACCATGGGCGACCTGGCTAGCCACACCGAGGCAGAACTCATGGGTATCAAGAACTTCGGCGCAACTTCGCTCAAGGAAATCCGCGAGCGATTGAAGGAAAACGGCTTGGAACTGCGCAAGTTGGATGCATGATCGGCGGGCTAGGTTTGTTGGCATTGGTGTCAGTGCCTTTCCCAGTCTGCGTCATTGCCAAATAGAACGAGCATGTTTCCAGCGCCACGCTTCCGCGTGGCGCTTGTTATTTATTCTCATCCATCGCTCGCTCCACAACATCTTGATCCCGCACATTGGTCACGCGATATGTCGCCCTGGTCCGCATGTACTCTTCGGGCGAGATTCGCAGGTCCGGCTCTTTGCCTTCATGGTGCAGTTTGTGCAGGTGCTTCAAGAACGGCACGCACCACATGCAGCCTGTGCCCGCGGAGAGACACTCGCTGATCAGACTCGCCACCGGGGGATTCTCGCGCTGGAGGTAACTGCGAATTTTCCGTAGTGAGACATGAAAGCAGAGGCAGACTTCGTCGTCGGGTTTCACCAGTGAAGAGTACGAACCCCAAGACACAGCGCGGGGGGCGGGGGGCGGGGGGCGGGGGGCGGGAGGG
>Ga0163144_10002235_pt1 | contig 45098 bp, 36 predicted proteins | sample OliLak19BULKMAT1_FD_123175 | JGI IMG/M metagenome (GOLD analysis project Ga0163144, IMG submission 123175) | Freshwater microbial mat bacterial communities from Lake Vanda, McMurdo Dry Valleys, Antarctica - Oligotrophic Lake LV.19.BULKMAT1 | ecosystem: Environmental > Aquatic > Freshwater >... | reverse complement strand
TCGGCGACGGCAACGAGAACATGTTCGCCGCGAAGATCCGCCGTGAGTTGCCTGGCGCACTGCGCCTGGGGCTGCTGGGGCGCACCGACCGCGGCTTCAATCTCGGCCAGATCTCACTCGCCGAACCGGTCGGCGACAGCCTCGTGCGCTTGCGCTCCGGGCAGTACATCCAGCAGTGGTATGGCATCGGCGGCGAGGCTCGCTGGCAGCCACGCACCTCGTTCAGCATCTCGGCCGAAGCGTTGTTCGGCGCCAAGCGCATGAACCTCGTGAACGGCTCGACCGATCAGACCTGGAAGGCCGCGACCATCGCTGCGACTGGCGCGAGTGGCCTCACGCGGACAAGCAGCACACTCGCCGACGGTCAGCACCTGACGGTGGATCGCAGCAACCGGCTGCATCTGGCCAGCAGTTGGACGTTCGCCAAGGGCGACATCGGGCTGCGCGCGGCGGCGGAGCGCGAGGAGCACCGATACCCCGCGTGGACGCAATCGCCGATCATCCCGGCGGGGCTCTCGCCGGTCGACCACCCGCGCGTGCTCAATGTGGAGTTCCAGCGGGCCAACTACCTGAACGCTCAGGACGACATCGAGAATCAGCGCACCGAACTCAAGTTCGGCTGGGACCGCAACTGGCGGTACTACCTGAACCGCGAGGTGAAGACGTCCCTGGACGTCGAGTTCACGCACTTCGACTACGACTCGCGCACCGCTTGGGAATACCAGATGTGGTTCCCGACGGGCAGCTTCTGGCTCGAGAGTGGGCAGCACATCGTGGGCATCGATCGCCTCACGGTCCTCGGACAGGATGATGTGGTGCGCGTGCGCCCGTCGATCGAGGTGCCGTTCATGGCCACGCGCAATGGCGTGTTCCGTTGGAAGGGCAACTTCTCCGGCGTGCATGTGGGCACTCAGCCGCGATACGCCGAGTCGATCTTCCAGCTGGGCTGGGACTGGAACAAAGTGGTTCGGATCACGAACGACACCCGCTGGGTCAAGTACGACACGCCCGAGCTGCGCCTGACGCGGGGCTACGTGAGTCAGTTCACCGAGGCGACCTACCGGTTCTCGCCCCTCATCGAAGTGGCGTTCGGCTTCGGCATCGATCCCGAGGTGCTCGACCCGAACACGAACGAGTACGGCTACATCGGCCGCGATGTCTATCTGAACCAGCGAAACGCCAACGGCTACATCGCCGAGACGGACTACCTGAGCCTCGCGCCGCAGATCGCTGCAGCGGAGAAGGCCATGATGAACGAGAAACGCTTCCAACTTCAAGCTATCGTCCACTTCTGATCCCACCCGGCCGCGAGGAGGGAAACATGCGTCGTAGTCATGTGCTCATGCTCAGCGCTCTTGCGCTGGGCGCGATCGTCTCCAGTTGCAGCACGCTCAACTTCGTCAAGCGCCGCCTGCCCCCGCCCACGGCGAGCGCCGAGGGGATGATCTTCCGCTTCGAGGCCCCGAGCGCAAAGGTCGTCCAGCTTGCCGGTGATTGGCCGGAGAACAAGTGGCTCGCGGGACAGGCCCAGACCGGCACGTTCTTGGTCGGTGAGATGAAGGACGAGGATGGCGATGGCATCTGGACGCGCACCGAGAAGCTGACCGCCGGCCGCTACCAGTACAAGTTCGTCATTGACCGCGTGAACTGGAAGCAGGATCCCAACAACCCGAGCCGGATCGACGACGGGTACGGTGGGTTCAACTCCCTTCTGGACGTCCGGTGATCCCAAGCCGCAGGTCGTTCATCGCCTTGGTGGGCGCCACGACCATCGCCGGCGCGCTGCTCTTGTTGGCGGGGTGCGGCAAGAACAGCCCCAGCTCGCTGCTCGTGCCCACGGGGATCCGGCCGGCGCCGGCCGTTCCGACCGGAGGTCTGTTCGGATTCCTGGTCTACGACACGCTCAACTACGTCGGGCTTTCGAACGCCCCTTTCCCGCCAGCCACCGTGCAGTTGTTCGCAGGGGCGACGCCGGTCGACACCTTTGCGGTGGGCGGAGCATCACGTCGGTTCGATTTCTCCAATCTTCCCCCGGGCGACTACAGCGTGGTCGTGCGCTCGCACGCGTTCCGTCCCGCAGGGTTCGGGCCCTTCCGCGTGGTGGATACCAACCGGGACGCCGGCGACCTCGGGCTGACCGCCAACACCAGCGACTCACTGGCAAGCATCGTCTATGTGATCGGCGATATGCCGGGCTACACCGTGGACGAGCTCAATACATTCTCGACTTACTGTGACGCCGCACTCGTCGGCCGGTGGACGTTCCCAAACGAGTTCTTCCCGCCCGTCGAGATCACCGCAGGTACGCACCGCCTCAAGTTCGTCACCGACGCCTCGTCCACCACCGGCAACCTGATCGGCTGGGGCGGAAATGGCGCCACGACGCTCACCGTCCCGGTCGTGAATGAGCCAGCGCGCTTCGGCAGCGGTCCGACCACCGACATCGTCGTGAACTTCCCCTCGACGGGCGTTTACGCGTTCACCTTCGACGAACGCAGGCTCACATTCACAATCGTCACCGCCCCCGTTCCAGCACCCGCCGCGTCGCGTGAACGAGCCGCCGCTCCGCCGTTCGCAAGGAGATCCCGATGAAGTCCCTGCTCCGCCTGTGCATCGCCCTCGCTCTACTCATCCCCACCGCTGGCTGCGCGGGTGGCTGGCGCAACGGCGCCCCCATCGAGGCCGCTCCCACGCTGGCCGCAGCCGCGTCGGCGCCCAACGCCAAGGGCTCTTCCGCCAAGACCACGAGCGTGACCTCGGAAGGCGTTGCGTTCGTTTATACCGGCGCCGCCAAGAGTGTGAATGTGGCCGGTGAGTTCAACGCCTGGAGCACGAGCGCGGACGCGCTCGCCAAGCAGTCCGACGGAAGCTTCCGTCTCGTGAAGGCCTTGGCCCCCGGCCGGTACCCTTACAAGTTCGTGATCGACGGCAGCGAATGGAAGGCGGACACCGGTGCGCCCGAGGGTGTGGATGACGGGTTCGGCGGCAAGAACTCGCTGGTCGTGGTAGGCACCGGAGCCGCTGCTCCAGCCGCTCCGGCGAAGCCCGCGGCCGCCGCAGCGGTGACGCCCGCGGGCGACGGGGCGACGTTCCGTTACGTCGGCGCCGCCTCGAGCGTGAACGTGGCGGGCGAGTTCAACGCCTGGAGCACGAGCGCCGATGCGCTGACCAAGCAGACCGACGGCAGTTGGTCGATCACCAAGAAGCTCGCGCCGGGCCGCTACGCGTACAAGTTCGTGGTGGACGGTGGCACGTGGAAGGAAGACCCGAGCGCCAAGGAGACCGTGGACGACGGCTTCGGTGGCAAGAACGCCATCATGGTCGTGGGGCCCGGTGCGGGCGCTGCTGCCCCGGCTCCGACGATGGCCGCTCCCACGCCGGTCGCCGCGACCGCTACCGGCGACGGCGCGACGTTCCGCTACGTGGGCGCTGCCTCGAGCGTGAACGTGGCCGGTGAGTTCAACGCCTGGAGCACGAGCGCCGATGCGCTGACCAAGCAGACCGACGGCAGCTGGACGATCACCAAGAAGCTCGCGCCGGGCCGCTACGCGTACAAGTTCGTGGTCGACGGTGGCACGTGGAAGGAAGATCCGAGCGCCAAGGAAACAGTGGACGATGGCTTCGGTGGCAAGAATGCCATCATGGTCGTGGGGCCCGGTGCGGGCGCAGTGGCGCCGGCCCCGACGATGGCCGCTGCCACGCCGGTCGTCGCGACGGCAGCCGGCGACGGCGCGACGTTCCGTTACGTGGGCGCTGCCTCGAGCGTGAACGTGGCGGGCGAGTTCAACGCCTGGAGCACGAGCGCCGACGCATTGACCAAGCAAACGGATGGCAGTTGGTCGATCACCAAGAAGCTCGCGCCGGGCCGCTACGCGTACAAGTTCGTGGTGGACGGTGGCACGTGGAAGGAAGATCCGAGCGCCAAGGAGACGGTCGACGATGGCTTCGGTGGCAAGAACGCCATCATGGTCGTGGGCGCGGGTGCTGGAGCTGGGGCTGCGGTGGCAACGCCCGCCCCGACCTCAGCCGCTCCAAAGGCGGTCACGGGCAAGAGCAAGGCGCCTCAGGTCACCACCGCCGGCGTGGTGTTCACGTTCGCTGGCGCGGCCAACAGCGTGGCGCTCTGCGGCGACTTCAACGCGTGGGCGCCCACTGCGGACGCGATGCAGCAGCAGGCCGATGGCACGTGGACGCTCACCAAGAAGCTCGGGAGCGGCGCGTACAGCTACAAGTTCCTGGTGAACGGCAGTACGTGGAAAACAGATGAAGCCAACCCTGCGTCGAAGGACGATGGGTTCGGCGGCAAGAACTCGCTCATCACCGTCAAGTGACTCAGGCGCCGGCGCGCTATGCGCCGGCGCCTTTGCTTTTCCCCAGCGGCGCCCCCGGCGCCTCGGAGGCTCGTATGCATCTTCCCTCCCGCGGTTCCCTCGTACGCATGATGCCCGCGTTCGCTGCGGCACTGCTACTCGCACTGACCGCTGCGACTTCGTGGGCCACCAAGGTCACGTTCCAGTATCAGCCGATGATCGGCGGCGTCTCCACCGTGGCGGCCGCCGGCAGCTTCAATGCCTGGAATGCCACCGCGAACCCGCTCAAGGATGACGACAAGGACGGCGTCTGGAGTGCGGTGTTCGATCTCCCGCCCGGACGGATCGAGTACAAGTTCGTGGTCAACGGCGACCAGTGGTTCACCGACGAGAATGCCGCGGAGAACTCGCCCGACGGGTTCGGCGGTACCAATGCCATCCTCGTACTCAAGGACACGCCGGTCACGGTCGGACATGGGTCCACCGTGAAGAAGGCCGACGCTCCCAAACAGGGCCTGCGGCGCGTGACGTTCAAGTTCCGTCCTGCGACCAAACCCGCCGAGATGTCGCTCGCGGGCCAGTTCAACGACTGGACCGTGGGCAAGACTCCGATGACCGACCCCGATGGCGATGGCGAGTACACCGCCACACTACTGCTCGCCCCCGGGGCCTACCACTACAAGGTCGTCGTCGGAGCGAATGGCTGGACGCAGGACAAGGCCGGTCAGGACGCCGAGATCGACGACGGATTCGGCGGCAAGAACTCGATCCGCAATGTCGATGACCGATTCCCCGCGATCGCGGTCAAGAAGGGGGACGGCGAGGTATTCGCTGAAGGCGTCGAGCACACGCAAGGCGCGCAGGAGTTGAACCACAAGGGCGGTGGTCGCGTCGAGTTCACCACGCGCGCGCACCTGGGCGATGTCGAGGGCGTGGATCTGGTGCTGTGGGCCGGTGGCAAGGAATCCACCGTGGCCATGCCCACGATCAATGAGGACCGCGTGTTCGAGTACTTCCGCGTCGAGACGCAGGTCGCCTCGGGCAGCCAGTACGCGTTCCGCTACCGGGACGGCGCCAGATCGCAGTGGCTGACGTCCAAGGGCCTCGCCGCCAGCGCCGTCTCAGCGGACCGGTTCACATTCGACCCGGAGCGCTTCCCGGCATTCGTCACGCCGGACTGGGTCAAGAACGGCATCATCTACCAGATCTTCCCCGACCGCTTCCGAAACGGCGACCCCAAGAACGATCCTGACTTCAAGGAGTGGTACTACGAGGGCAAGAAGGCGCTGCCCGCCTCGGGCACGATCAATCCCGAGTTCCAGGAGTACTACCACCTCGCCAAGGACTGGTACGACTCGGCAGCGCTCACACAGGCCCCGCACACCCCGGACAAGCGCGACTGGATGGTGTTCTATGGCGGCGACATCGAGGGCGTGCGCCAGAAGCTCGACTATCTTCAGGACCTCGGCGTCACCATCATCTACTTCAATCCCATCTTCGAGGCCAAGTCCACCCACAAGTACGATGCGGCGGACTATGCCAAAATCGATCCACATTTCGGCAGCAACGCCGCCTTCATCGCGTTCGTGAAGGAAGCCAAGGCGCGCGGCATCCGCATCATCCTCGACATCGTCTACAACCACAGCGGCAACTCGAACAGCGCCTTCAAAGACGCGGTCGAGAAGGGGCCGGCGAGCCCGTACTACACGTGGTTCGACTTCAAGCAGTGGCCGCTGCCGCAGGGTTGGCCGAACGTGGGTCGCCCCTGGAAGCCGGCGGACTATTACTCGTGTTGGTGGGGCTTCGGCGACCTGCCCGACCTGAACTTCGACCTCGGCAAGTACGGCGCCGCAGAGCACGCGGTCAAGAACATCCAGGACGCGCAGCCGAACATCCAGTTGCTCAACTACCTGCTCGACACCACGGAGTACTGGCTCAAGACCGCCGATTGCGATGGCGTCCGGCTCGACGTGGCGAACGAGGTGCCGCTGTGGTTCTGGCGCCTGTTCAATCAGCGCGTGAAGAAGGTGAAACCGGATGCTTACATCGTGGGTGAGCTATGGGGTAACGCGTCGGAGTATGTCCGCCCCGGCATCTACGATGCCGTCATGAACTACGCGTACTTCCGCGACCCCGTCACGCGGTTCCTGGGCATGGGACAGGGTTCAGCAGCGGAGTTCGATGCCTCACTCGCGACCGGCCGACTCACCTACCCCAGTCAGGCAGTCGAAGTGCAGATGAACCTGATCGACAGCCACGACACGGTGCGGTTCCTCTCGCAGGTCGGTGGGAACACCAAGCGACTGATGCTCGCCTCGCTGTTCCAGATGACCTACGTGGGTGCGCCGGCGATCTACTACGGCGACGAGATCGCCATGGAAGGGCAGCGCGATCCCGACTGCCGCAGACCGTTCCTGTGGAACTACGAGTCCGATCCCAAGCGAGTGGCGATGCTGAAGTGGTACCAGCAGCTCGGCAAGCTGCGCAACGCGCACGCGGCGCTCCGCACGGGCGAGTTCCGCGGCATCGTCAAGGACGGCATGACCTACGGCTTCACCCGCACCGGCAATGGCGAGGAGTTCCTCGTGCTGATCAATGCCGGGCGCCAGGCGCAGACCTTGCCACTCGACCTCGCACGCTGGGGCGGCAAGGTCACGGCGACCGACGCGCTGAGCGGCAAGGCGGAGTCCTGGAGCGGTACCGCGAGCGTGGCGCTCGAACCCGAGAGCGGACGGATCTTCCAGATCAAGCGCTGACCCCGCTTCGGACCAAGCATATGACGAAGGCCCCGACTCTCAGCCGAGTCGGGGCCTTCGTCTTGTGCGTGGTGCAGAGGATCAGCTGACCGCGACGGGCTCCGCGAGCAAGGCCAGTTCGGTCTTGGCATCGAACAGGTGGAGCTTGGCGAAGGCGTAGTGCAGATGTGCGTCAGCACCGACAGCCGGCGAGGACTGGCCCGGCACACGTGAAACCAATGTCCCCAGCGCACTCGTCCAGTGCACCAGTGTCTCGTTGCCGAGCGGCTCGCGCACCTCGCACTTGGCCGGGAAGCTGCCTCCACCCTGCGGCTCGAGATGCAGGTCCTCGGGGCGGAGCCCGGCAATGACCTGTTGTCCCGCATGGCCCGCCAACGCGGTGCGGGCGGCAGCATCCAGCGCCAGCGTGACGCCAGCCGAGACGATCGAGCCACCATCGGCCGCGACCGTTGCGGTGAAGAAGTTGATCGGCGGGCTGCCGATGAATCCAGCGACGAACTGGTTGGCCGGCCGCGTGTAGAGCGTGAACGGATCGGCGCACTGCTGCAGCACGCCCTTCTTCATGACGGCGATGCGGTCCCCGAGCGTCATGGCTTCGACCTGATCGTGCGTCACGTAGATCATGGTGGCGCCAACGCGCTGATGGAGACGCTTGATCTCGGCGCGCATCTGCACACGCAGCTTGGCGTCCAGGTTCGAGAGCGGTTCATCGAACAGGAAGACCTGCGGCTTGCGGACCATGGCGCGTCCGAGCGCCACGCGCTGGCGCTCGCCACCCGAAAGTTCGCGCGGGCGGCGCTGCAGATAGACGGTCAGACCGAGGATCTCGGCCGTCTCGCCGACCTTCTGCTTGACCTCGCTCTCCACGACCTTGCGGCGGCGGAGTCCGAACGCCATGTTGTCGAACACGCTCATGTGCGGATAGAGCGCGTAGTTCTGGAACACCATGGCGACGTCGCGATCCTTGGGGGCGACCTCGTTGACCACTCGGCCACCGATGCTCACTTCGCCGGAGCTGATCTCCTCGAGTCCCGCCACCATGCGCAGCGCCGTCGACTTGCCACAGCCGGAGGGCCCGACGAGGACGAGGAACTCGCCGTCGTGGATGCTGAGGTTCAAGTCATCCACGGCCTTCTGCCCGCGGCCGTAGATCTTGCAGACGTGGCTCAGTTCGATGCTCGCCATGGGACGGGATCCTCAGGTTGCCGGATACGACACGCGTTCGAGCGGAACGTATCCCAAGCAAGGCGGCGCGGGCAAACCGCCTACGTACCGGCCGGGCGATTCACCGCTGCGCGAGCAGAAACGTGAGGATGTCCCCGACCCGAGCGGCCCATGCCCGCTCATTGTGCTGCGCCCCCGGCACCACCACGAAACGCAGGTCACGTCCTTCGCGATAGCCGCGCGTGATGAGGGCATCGCGCAGGAGTTCGCTGTCGGCCACCGTGCGGCTCCCCATCGGCCCCGCCCCCTCCGCGTCGCCGATGTCGAGCCAGATGCGAAGCCCCGTCCCTTTGCCCTGACTCACGCGCGTGACGATCGCGCGGTCGGACCACCACACGGAAGTCGAGACCGATCCCACGAGTCCGAAGCGCCCGGGGTGCGCGAGCCCCAGATCGAGAGCCGCAAGTCCCCCCAAAGAGGAGCCCACGATGCCCCTGCTGCGGGCGTCGCGGCGCGTGCGGTAGTGCGCATCGATGAACGGCACGAGTTCCTCGACGACGAAGCGCTGGTGCTGCAGCGAGGCGCCGCCGCCGTTACGGGTATCGGTGTCCTGTGTGTACTCGCCCATGCGCGCGCCACTGTTGCTGATCGCCACTGCGATGAACGGCGGGACCTTGCCAGCGCGGATCAACTGGTCGGCCGCCTCGTCCACGCCCCACTCGGCACCCGCGATGAAACTGGTCGCGCCATCGAATACGTTCTGCCCGTCGAGGAAGTAGATGACCGGATACCGCCTCGCAGCGGTCGAGTCATAACCCGGGGGCAACCAGATCAGCACGTCGCGCGCGGGCACGAATGCCGAAGGGAAAGCGCGGTGCACGCGGAACGTGCCCGTGAGCGTATGCGCTCGCGGCGCCGCGGACCCTTCGGTCTGGTCGCGCCACTTCGCCACCACCACCCGCACCGTGTCCCCGCACTGAACGCGCAGCGTGCGGTTCGCCTACTCGCCGCCGTCGGAGGTCTTCTCGACGGTCTCCCAACTTCCACGCGTCACCTTGAAGGCGATATCCGCACCCTCGGGAAGCTCGACTCCCCCGATGTAGCGCTGCTCGCCGGCGGAGCCGAGTGCGAACCCCGCGCCGTTCCAGTTTCCCAACTCGGGCCGGTCTCCACTGATCCACAGTGTGCTCGCAGCGGGGGTTCCGGCAGGCACCCTCACGTCGAATACGACGCGACACGCCGCATGCCCCGCCGCGGGCAACGACAGTCCCAGCAGCAGCGCGCCGAACCCGAAGCGGCGAGCGATCACGCGGCCTTCTTCTCAGCTTTCAGACGCCGACCGATCATGTCCACGGCGATATAGAGCGCCAGCAGCAACGCCGCTGCGCCCACGAACCACAGGAGCTTCGCCTTGAGCACATGAACGAGCGCATCCGGGTCCTTGAGCAGGTTCGGCTGATCCCCCAGCACGGTGGCGCCGAACCAGGCCAGGACATACGACCATACGAACGAACCCAGCAACGTGCTGAGTGAGAACGCGCGGAACGACATGCGTGCTGCTCCCGCCGGCAGCGAGACGAGGTGCCGCACGACCGGCAGCAGGCGCGCGAAGAAGATCCCGACCACCGAGTAGCGATTGATCCACTCCTCGGCCAGCAGCCATTTCTTCTCGGGCACGAACACGTACTTGCCATACTTGAGGATCAGCGGCCGCCCGGCTGCGCGCGCGACCGCGTAGGAGATTGCCGAACCGGCCCACGAGCCCAGCGTCGCGGCCATCACCACGCCCCAGAACGACAGGTGCCCCTGCTGCGCCCAGTAGGCGGCAGGTGGAACGATGACTTCGCTCGGCAGCGGGAACACCGTGGACTCGATCGCCATCATCACGAACACGCCCGGATAGCCCCACTCGAGGGTGAGACGCATCCAGCTCGCGAACAAGTCATGCAGCATGGGGGCTCCGTAGGGGCTTGAGGTGGGGGTATTCAGCTCGCGACAGTGGGGACCGCGGGGATTTTCTCGTTAAAGCCGAAGTCATCGTCCATGACGACCGGCTTCGCCAGTGCGATTCCCGGGTCATGCTCGAGGCAGATCCAGGCTCGCTCCCCGGCAGCGCGTGTGAGAAGCACCCGCTTCTCTTCCATGGTTTCGATGCATGCCATGTCGTAACCCATCACGAAGGGGATACGCACGTGTGCCGCGGTCGGGATCAGGTCCGCGACGAAGTAGACCACCTCGCCCCCACCCTCGACCCGCACCAACTGCTGGCCACGCGTGTGGCCCTCGGCGGTGAGGATGGTGACGCCCGGCCAAGGCGCCTGAGGTCCGTCCCAGAGTTCGAGGATGCCGGCCTCGGCAAGCGGATCGAAGTTCTCGCTCATGTACGACGCGCGTTCACGGTGGTTGGGCGCGTGGGCATTCTCCCAGTTGCGCTGCTGCACATACCAGCGCGCCGCGGGGAACCGTGGCACCAGCCCGTTCGGCGTCATCACGGTCGCCCCGCCCGCGTGATCGAAATGCAGATGCGTGAGCACCACGTCGGTGATGCTGGCGGGCTCGACACCGATCGCGAGCAGCGAGTGCTCGAGCGTGGGAGCGGACTCGACGGCGTAGATGTCCATCAGCTTGGCGCTGAACTTATCCCCCATCCCGACATCCACGAGGATCCGTCGGCCGTGTCCCTCGAGCAGCAGGCAGCGCATGGCGAGACGGATGCGATTACGCTCATCGGGGGGATTCGTGCGGCTCCACAGGGGCTTGGGCACCGAGCCGAACATGGCCCCGCCGTCGAGCCCCAGAGAACCGGTCTCGAGCGTGTGGACGATCCAATCACCGAGTTTCAGAGTGGGCATGCGGGCAAGATGTGGGAGGCCCCGAATCCGGTCAAATTGCGCCAGGCGCCCGACCGGAGCCGGACGCCTGGCAGGGGGACCTCTCCAGCGATCAGCGGCTGTACTTCGCCTTCAGCTGGCCGAAGGTGACCGCGCGGTTCGGCGTCGCACCGAGCGCAGTGACCTGGAAGACCATGTCGTTGAAATCATTGTCCGTGCCCGAGCAGCACGGCGTGATGGGCGCGCCCGAGTCAACGTCCTCGAAGCACACCAGCCACGTGTTCGCGCCCTTCCACTGCGAGACGTCGAACACAAGCGTCTGCGCATCGCCGTCGAACGGCGAGTGGACGGCGCCGGCGCCGGTGGGGCCGAGGTCATTGTAGTAACGGTTCGTGAAGAACAGCTCGGGCTCAGGGGCATTGAGCGCGGCGTTCGGGCCGTTGGGGTTCATGTAGAACCCGAACTTGGTCAGACCGGAGGGAAAGGTGACCACTTTGCTCACGCCGCTGCCGTCGAGGCCTGCGAAGATCAGGCCGTCATCCACGCCGTCGATGACCGGTTTGACGCCGATCTCCTTGTACCAGCCGAGCGTGTTGTTGTTCGCGTTGCCGGCGATCTCGGTGATCATGAGCGCCGAGACGCTGCGGTCGACCCAGAACCACGGGTCGAGTTCGCCGAGCTTGGCTCCGATGTAGTCGGTCGTGATGTTGATCGCCCCGGGGACGCCGAGGTAGCTGTCCACGACGTTCTGGAGCTTCTGGGAGGGAGCATCCCACGTGGTCCCGAACACCACGTTCACTGGCGCGGCGGCGCCCGCGGGGGCATTGCTTCCGACAGCCACGGACACAGTGAACACAGTCGCGAGTAACCACCTCATCGGCGTCTCTCCTGGAAGGGTGCACGGCATGGATGTGGCTCGAGATGTCATGGGGTGGGGGCAGCCGTGCCTCCCGGGGGTCCGCGCAGCAAGGGGGGGGTGAAAGGGCGCGCAGACCGATGTTTCTGTGGCTACGGAGATAAGTCTATCAGGAGGAATGCAACGAGACGCAAGGGGTATTTGTACGCTTCATGCGAAGTCGAAGATACAACCTCTATCCACAAGCAACCCATGCGAATACGAGGTCATGCAAGATGCAACATCGAAGCGATTGCGGGCCTTGGAACCCAACACTAGATGTGGAGCGCCCGCTTCGAGACGGCAAGGGCCGCCTCTTTCACTGCCTCGGGAAGCGTTGGGTGGGCGTGGACCGATCGGGCGATATCCTCCGCACTGGCCCCGAACTCCATGGCCACCACCAACTCGGCGATCAGGGCGCTGGCATGCGGCCCGACGATATGCGCTCCCAGGATCCGATCGGTCGCGGCATCCGCCAGGATCCTGACCTGTCCATCCTTCTCGCCCATGGCCTTGGCGCGACCATTGGCGAGAAACGGGAACGTTCCCACGGCATACGCCACGCCGCTCGCCTTCGCCTCTTCCTCGGTGATTCCCACCGAGGCGAACTCCGGCCACGTGTAGACAACATTCGGGATGCACTCATAGGAGACATGCCCTGCCCTGCCCGCCATCCGCTCAACGCAGGCAACGCCTTCTTCCTCGGCCTTGTGCGCCAGCATCGGGCCCGCGATGACATCGCCGATGGCGAAGATCCCCGGCACGTTCGTCTGCCAGTGGGCGTCGACTTCGATGCGACCGCGCGAGTCGAACTTCACCCCGGCCTCCGCCCCGGCGAGCCCGTCGGTGTAGGGCCGTCGGCCCACCGCGACCAGCAACACATCACAAGTCTCAACGACCGGATCCGCGCCAGTAGCAGAGGCGATCGTGACCTGCACGCTCTCGCCCACCACCTGCGCGGACTTGGCGGAGACACCGAAACGGAACTTCAATCCCTGCTTCTCCAGAGCGCGCTGGAGCAACTTGGCGCTCGCCGCATCCATTCCCGGTGTGATGCGGTCCTGGAACTCGAGTACCGTGACTTCCGAACCCAGACGCCGCCAGACCGAGCCCAACTCCAGCCCGATCGCCCCCGCGCCGACCACGTACAGCCGCTTCGGCACGGCAGCCAACGACAGCGCGTGCGTCGAGTGAACGATGCGCTGGTCGTCATAGGCGATCCCCGGGAGCGTGATGGGTTTGCTTCCGGTGGCGATCAGGATGCGTTGGGTATGGAGCCTTCGCGTACCGGCCTCACCCACGACCTCGACTTCGGTGGCCGATACGATGCGCCCTGTCCCCTGCACGTGCTCGATCTTGTTCTTCTTGAAGAGCCCCTCGATGCCGCGCGTCAAGTCACGGACGACCGCGTCCTTGCGGGTCATCATGGTGGCGAGGTCGAGTTCGACCGATGGCAACTTCACGCCATGCGCCGCAGCGCCATGGCGAGCGAAATCGAAGTGCTCGCTCGAATCCAGCAAAGCCTTGCTCGGGATGCAGCCCACGTTCAGACAGGTCCCGCCGAGCGTGGGGTACTTCTCGATGCATGCCACCTTGAACCCCAGCTGCGCGGCGCGGATCGCCGCCACATACCCACCGGGGCCCGAGCCGATCACGATCAGGTCGAACTGCGTCTCACTCATGGGAAGCGTGGCTCCGGGGAGAGGTCAGACCACGAGCAACATGCGCTCGGGATCCTCGAGGCGTTCCTTCACGCGCACCAGGAACGTGACCGCCTGCTCGCCGTCGATCAGGCGATGGTCGTAGGACAATGCCACGTACATCATGGGCCGGATGACGACCTGATCGTCGATCACGATGGGGCGCTTCTCGATCTTGTGCATACCCAGGATGGCGCTCTGCGGCGGGTTCAGGATCGGCGTGCTCAGCAGTGAGCCGAACACGCCCCCGTTGGTGATGGTGAAGGTCCCACCCGAGAGCTCCTGCGGCGAGATCTGCCCATCACGGGCGCGCTGTGCCATCCGTGCGATCTCGTGTTCGAGCCCGGCGAAATCGAGTTGTTCGGCGTGGCGCACGACCGGCACCACGAGTCCCTTGCCCGTGCTGGCGGCGATACCGACATGCACGAAGTCATGGAACACGATGTCGCTGCCGCGGATCTCCGCGTTGATCGCCGGCACATCCTGCATCGCCAGAACACACGCGCGGGTGAAGAAGCTCATGAAGCCGAGTTTCACGCCGTGCTTCTTCTCGAAGCCCTCCTTGTAGCGGGCTCGTGTATCTATCACGCGCGACATGTCGACTTCGTTGAAGGTGGTGAGGATCGCGGCTGTGTGCTGGGCTTGCACGAGGCGTTCGGCGATGCGAAGGCGGATGCGGCTCATGGGCACGATCCGCTCCCCCGCCCCATCGGCGTCGGGGAGCACGCTCGCGGTGACCTGTGCCGGATGGCTCGAGGGCGCGGCGGCGACGGCCGGTTCTGCCGCCGGCTGCGCCAGGTGCGCGAGCACATCCCCCTTGTTCAGTCGCCCGCCCTTGCCGGTCGCCGCGATCGCGGCAGGGTCGAGCGCATGCTCCTCGACCAGACGTCGGACCGAGGGTGCCAGTGGCGCGGCGGTGGCATCTGGCGCTGGGGCAGGAACTGGAGCCGGCGCAGCTTGTGGCGCCTTGGCGGGCGCCGCAGGTGCCGCTGCGGGTGCGGCGGCGGCAGGCGTCGCGGGTGCGGCCGCGCCTTCCTCGATGCGGGCGAGCAGGTCACCGACGAGCAGCGTCTCGCCCACTTTGCGCGCGTGGCGCAGCACGCCACCGGCGTCGGCGACAATCTCGACCGCGGCCTTGTCCGTCTCGAGCGTGGCGATCGGCTCGTCGGTCCGCACGGCATCGCCGTCGCCCTTGAGCCACTCGACCAGCGTCGCCTCGGAGATGGACTCGGCCAGACGCGGGACCTTGACCTCTATGCTCATCGCGACACTCCTCGGCCCGCGCGCGCGCGGGTGGACGATCCGCCCGCAGGCTCGCGGTCGGGGGTGGCATCCTCGAGCGCCCCGGTCAGCAGGGCCTGCTCCTGAGCCTGATGCATCACGTAGAAGCCCGTCGCTGGAGACGAGGCGTCGGGGCGCGAAACGCGCATGAGTCGAGCCGACGGCGGCAACACGGCCTCGAGTGACGTACGCACATGGCGCCAGGCGCCCATATTCTCCGGCTCCTCCTGTACCCAGCGCACATCCGTGGCCTGCGAATAGCGCGCCAGCACGTCGGAGAGCTCGGTGTCGGGGAACGGATAAAGCTGCTCCACTCGCACGATGGCCACATCGCCGCGCTTGGCCGCATCGCGGGCCTCGAGCAGCGCATAGTAGAGCTTGCCCGAGACGAGCAGCACGCGACGCACGCTCGCGGCATCCACCACGGCATCATCGATGACCGTCTGGAACGTGCCCTGCTCGAAGTCCTTCACTGCACTGACAGCGAGCTTGTGTCGCAGCAGACTCTTGGGGCTCATCATCACGAGTGGCTTACGGAACTTGCGATGCAACTGTCGGCGCAGGGCGTGGAAGATCTGGGCCGGGGTGGTGAGGTTGCACACCTGCATATTGTGGTCAGCGCACAGTTCGAGGAAGCGCTCGAGACGGGCGCTGGAGTGCTCCGGCCCCTGCCCTTCGTAGCCATGCGGAAGCTGCAAGGTGATCCCCGACATGCGCGCCCACTTGGACTCGCCACTGGCGATGAACTGATCGATGTACACCTGCGCCACGTTCGCGAAGTCGCCGAACTGCGCTTCCCAGATGCAGAGCGTGTTCGGGTCCGCCGTGCTGAAGCCGTACTCGAAGCCCAGCACCGCCGCTTCGCTCAGCATGGTGTCGATCACTTCGAAGCGACCCTGTTCAGGGGCCATGTGCTGCAGCGGGATGAAGCAACGTCCATCCTCGGTGTCCCGCAGCGCGGCGTGGCGATGGGTGAACGTCCCGCGGCCCACGTCCTGTCCCGTCAGGCGCACGCTCCGCCCTTCCAGCAGCAACGAACCATAGGCCAGCGATTCGCCGAGCCCCCAATCGATCCGGTCCTCGAGGAACATGCGGCGGCGGTCCTGCTGCAGTTGCACGATCTTGCGGTGCGGATGGAAATCCGACGGCAACTGCGTGATCGACGCGAGTGCCTGCTCGAGCTTGGTCCGCGGCACGCGCGTGTCCGCGGTCCAATCGTCGCCCGCCCACTCGAGCCCCGCCCAGAGCCCCCCCGGAGGGCCGATCGTGGGTCGCACGGGCTCGGCCGAAACCTTGCGATGGGCAGCACGGAAGGTCGTGTCCAGTTCCTGCTCGATCTTGGCGAGTGCGGCCTCGTCGAGCACACCCTCGCTGATCAAACGCGCGGCGTAACCACGAGCCGCCGGCGTGTGCTTGGCAATCGCCTGATACATGACCGGCTGCGTGAAAGTCGGGTCGTCCATCTCGTTGTGACCATGCTTGCGATAGCACACGAGATCGATGAACACATCGCGCTTGAAGCGCATGCGATAGGCCAGCGCCAACGACATGGCCTGCACGCAGGCATCCGGGTCATCCCCATTGACGTGCAGCACCGGCGCATCGAACGCGCGCGCGATGGCCGTGGGGTATCGCGTGACGCGCGCATCCGCCGGCGAGGTGGTGAAGCCCACCTGATTGTTGACCAGGATGTGCAGCGTGCCACCGGTGGCGTACGCGGGAAGTTGACCCAGCGCCAGCGTCTCGGGCACCACACCCTCGCCCGCGAACGCCGCATCGCCATGGAGTAGCACCGGGATGCCGCGGTCCCGCTGCGCATCGCCCATGACTTCCTGGAATGCGCGCAGGGAACCCAGCACGACCGGATTCACGAACTCCAGGTGGCTCGGGTTGTAGTGCAGGCTCAGGTGCAGCAGGCGGCCATCCGCGCCGATATGGTCCGAGGCGTAGCCCAAGTGGTACTTGACGTCACCGTGGCCTTGGGACTCGGCCGAGGCGAAGCTCGCCTCGAACTCGCTGAAGATCAGCTCGAGCGGCTTCCTCATGATGTTCGCGAGCACATTGAGACGGCCGCGGTGCGGCATGCCGAGGAACAGCGAGTCCACCCCCAGCGCCGAGCATTCGCGCATCAGCGTCTCGAGCATGGGAATCAGCGCGCCGGCACCTTCGAGCGAGAAGCGCTTCTGCCCCGTGTATCGCGCCTGCAGGAACTGTTCAAAGCCGTCCGCCGCGAGCAGCGCCCGAAGCAAGAGCACACGTTCGGCGTCCGAAGCGCGCGCCCGCATGCGACCGCTCTCGAGCCGGTCCTGGATCCAGTCCCTCTGGGCTGGGTCGGAGATATCCATGTACTCCACGCCGAGCGTGCCGCAATAGGTCTCGCGCAAGCGGACGATCAACTCGCGCAGGGTCCCGCGGAAGTCGCTCCGCAGCGGGTGCGCGTCAAACTCCCGATCGAGGTCGGCGTCGGTCAGGCCGAAATGGGAGAGTTCGAGGAGCGGGTGGGTCGTGGGCGGCTGGCTGAGCGGATCGAGGTCCGCGACGAGATGGCCGAACTCGCGGTAGGCGTGCACCAGCGCGTGGACGCCGCCGGCCTTCCCCTCCGCCGCGCCGGGTTCGCGGCGCTCGCCGAAGGCCATTCCGGCGAAGAACAGCGCCCAGTCCGGGGAGACCGAGTCCGGCGCCTGCAGCCAGAGACCGTACTGCTCCTCGATGTAGTCGGCATTCGCCCGCAGGATGAAATCGAGACGGCCAGCCATGAAAACCTCATGTCGGGGTCGCGCGCAGGCCCGGTCAGCGGGGGCGGCATGGATCGGAATCCAACGATGGGCGCGCAGGTTAGCACGAAGCACAGCACCCACGTAGACGTTGTTCTCTGCCGGGAGTACGGGCATTGCGAGTCGCATCCCCGCGATCGGCGGAACGCACCGAGGAGCCCGCTTGAGCCCCATTGCAGGATGAGCAGCCGGGCCGACGATCGAATCGCCAGGCTCGCAACCCCAACAATCCCAGAGGGTCAGAACCGGCAGCCCGAGCGTGGGCCGCATTGCGCGATGCACGACCGGCAGTTCAGAGCTCGTGGCACCGTGATTGCGTCCTGTCGAGTGGGGAGTTTCATCCGAACGGAGCGAGCATGCGCGCGGTGAAGGGCTTCACGCTGATTGAGACCATGATCGTGGTGACGGTCGCAGGCATCATCCTCGCGGTCGGCATGCCCGCATTCTCGCGCTACCGCAGCTCGCTGGCGCTCGAGCAGGCCAAGGCGCAGATCCTGCACGACGTGCGAGATGCTCGCCAACGCGCGGTCACCCGGCGCATCCCCGTCTACATGCAGTTCGGCGCGCCGCCTGCGACGACGGGCATCACCTCGTATCGGATCCACGTGGATACGAATGGCAACCGGTTGGTCGACAACGGCGAATCCATTTCGAATCGTCGACTTCCCGCGAACACGTCATTGGCACTGGTGAGCCTCACGCCAGTCGACACGCTCAACTTCGACATCAGCGGCATCCTCTGGCCCGGCCATCGGGGCGGGTCGTTGGTCGTCTCCAACAGTCGCGGGCAGCGCGACACGATGTTCGTGTCGTCCGCGGGGATCGTTTACGAACCATGAACTCACAACCACGTAGGGCGTCCCATGACGCCCGCCGCGCGCAGGATCATCGCGGCTTCACGCTGATCGAAGTGGCCATCGCGTTGATCGTGTTCGCGATCGGCGCGCTGGCCTTGGCCGTTTGCGTGCCGCTGGGGTCCAACAAGATCGGCAAGGCCGGCCAGCAAACGCAGGCATCGATCCTCGCTTCCGAGCGCGCAGAGCAGTTGTTGATCACGCCCTACGACCATGGCGATCTCACCTCCGGTACCCATGACGATCCTGCGAATCCGCAGGAAGGCGTGTACTACGTACGTTGGGTGGTCGAGGTGAATCAACCCATCACGGGTTGCAAGCGCGTCACAGTGAAAGTCGCGCGGGACGCTGCTGGCAATGCGCCGCAGGCACAGGTCGTGGTCGTGAACCCGGAATCCGGAGGTTGATGATGGACCGGCAGCCGCAAGGTGGGCTCGGTTCGGCCCGAGGATTCGGTCTCATCGAACTCATGGTGACATTGGTCGTGATGGCAGCGGTCCTGGCGGGAATCTACTTGTCGTTCTTCGGCACCCAACGCCAGAGCACACGCATGACCCAGGTCGCCGAAATGCGCCAGAGCGCCCGCACGTGCATCCAGCTCATGGAGCGCGAGATCCGCATGGCGGGCTCAGGCTGGGGACGGATCACGGTGTATGGCAGCAAGAACGGATCGAACGACTCACTCGCCGCCGTGACACCGGGCTATGGCGGATCCGCGGGCAGCGACTCAGTGGTGCTCGTGGGCGCATGGCAGGCGAACACCACCCTCGCGGCCGGTATGCCGAATGCGAGTTCCAATCTCAAGGCGAGTGACGTCACTGGATTCGCGGACAACGACCTTGTGATCATCACCGACGGCGCGAGCGCACACATGTTCCAAATCACCGGCGTCAACGCCGCGAGCGGGATGCTCCAGCACAACCCGACCTCGATCTACAACGTGGCAGGCGGGCACAGCCAGTGGCCCGCCAGTGGATATGGCGCCGGCGCGCAGGTCTACAAGATCACCAAGGCCACCTACTACTACGACTCCACCTCGTTCCGCCGGCCCGCGGTGCTGCGGCGCGAGTTCGGTCAGGCCCCGCAGATCGTCGCCTACGACGTCAATGGCCTGCACGTCTGGTACGAGTTGCAGGACGGCACACGGACGCGCAACCCAAACAGCCTCTCGATGGTCGACAAGGTGATCCCCGTGGTGCGCACGCGTGTCGCGGATGCGCGCATGGCCACGCTCCAGGACAGTGTCTGGGCCGTGATCCGTCCGCGTACTTTCTAGGAGGCAGCAAATGATCCCCGGTCCGAAACACAACCGACAGCCGCACAACGAGCGAGGGATCGCGCTGGTCACCGCCGTGCTGATGGTGCTGCTCACCAGTGTTCTCGTGGTCACCTTCATGAGCACCACCACGGGCGAACGTTCACTTTCCTCGAACGTGCAGACGGCGAAGGCCTCGCTCTACGCGGCCGACGCGGGCGTTCGCACACAGCAGCAAGTGTTGGCGAATCTCGCCAAGGTGAAGCTGGACAGTTGTGTCACGAACTGGCCTGGCGCACCCAGCATGGTGATCAGCAACCCGGCGAACCTGTTCCCCAACGGCACGTTCAGTGTATCGAGCACGAACCCCGCCTTCTCGGCGACCGGAACGATCGCGTATTCCGACACCCAGATCACGCCCACCAAGCAGACCTACGACTACCGCTTCACCATCCAGGCCACCGGCAACGTGCGCAGCACCGGCACGCGGCGCGTGCAGTCGACCGGCATCCTACGAGTGAGCGCCGAGCGTGGGAACTTCGCCGACTACCTGATTTTCACGAACACCCATACCAGTGCCTCGGGCTCGGCGATCTGGTTCACGTCGAGTTCCTCTTTCGATGGGCGCGCGCACACCAACACGACGTTCCGCTTCGCCTACAAGCCCACGTTCCAGGACTTGGTCACCCAGCACGACGCGCAGGCCTATTTCTACAACGGCGGCAGCCCGGTGCAGTTGAACGCCAATAACAACGGCACGACCGACGTGCCCAACTTGTATGGCGGTTACAACCGCAATCAGGCGACGGTGCCCATGCCCACGAACTCGTTCAGCCAACAGGGCGCCGCGGTCCTGGCCACGACCAACTCGGGCACGGCCCCCTCGAACTCGCTCATCAACAAATACATCACCGGTGGCAGCAACACGAGCAGCAGCACGCCACCGAATGGGATCTATCTGAACCAGCTGAGCGGCGATCTGGGTGGCATCTACGTCCAGGGCTCGTTGGACCAGTGCAAGATGTGGGCGGACACGGTCACGAACCGGCAGTGGTACCAGATGCAGCAGGGCTCGACGTACAGGACCTTCATGGTCGACATCGCGGCGAACCAGACGAAGGTGTGGAACTCCACGAACACCGCGGGCACCCCGGACAACACCTACAGCGACGTCCCCAAGGGCATTTTGTATGTGAACGGAGGCATCAGCGACCTGCGAGGCCCGGACCGTTCCGGCTCGACCGTGCTGCCCGCCATCGCCGAGAGGACCGAGATGCTGATCACCACCACGAACGACGTGGTGATCCAGCGCGATGTCACAATGGACAACTACGCGAACGCGACCAACGTGTTGGGCATCTACTCGAGCGGAGGCAGTGTCCGGGTCGGCTCCGGAGCGCCAGCGGACTGCAATCTCGACGCCTTCGTGATGGCCGCGGGTTCTTCGGGTGAGTTCACGGTCGATGGCTACGATTCTGGCTCGCCGCGCGGCACCTTCCATCTGCGAGGCGGCATGGTCGCTTCCTACTATGGTGGGTTCTTCACCTTCAACACTGCGGGCGTCCTGCAGACGGGTTATGCCCGCGACTTCCATTACGATCGTCGCGGCCTGATTCCGCCCTACTTCCCGAGCACGAATCGCTACACCGCCGACACACCGACCGCACGCACGCTGGCGTGGAAGGAGATCTAGCCATGGCCACGTCCGACAACGACTCGCGTCCGACAAGCCGACTGATGGTGCTCGGTATCGTGGCGATGGTGGCAGCGCTCGGCTTTCTGGGTTGGCGCTTGACCCAGCACGCGCCCACCGCAGTGCCCGTGAGTCAGGAGGGGGTTTCGGCTCCAGAGCCCGCACAGCAGGAGCCACCTCCCCCGCCGCCTGCGGCTCCGGTCTCAGGGGATCGCGCGGCCGGCTGATCCAAAGATGGCCTGACGCCCTTGCGGTCGAGTCGGCCGCTCACGGCTTCGACTGAAGAGACGGGCGGATTTCATACGCGAGCCAGACACGTTCGCGCTGGCCCACGCGCTCGATGGCCGGCTGCCGGGCGAAGAAGTCCCGTGCGGCCGCCCATGATTCCGCGGGCGGAGTCATGATCAGATGTGTCGCGCCGCAGCGCGCCGCCGCCGCACCAAAGCTGTCTGGATCGCTCGTGCTGAACAGTGTGCGCAGGTCCGCATTGCGCTCCGCGACGTCGGCCTCGGGATTCGTATGACCGGCGGGCAGGGCCACAGCTCGTCGGCCGGTCAGGCCCGCGAGGGTGTATCCGATATCGGGATCACATGCGAGGACTGCATCCGGTGGTGTGTTGCCACGGATCCATACGGCCAGATCGAGTGTCGGAGCCCAGCGCCCATCGAACCGCAAGAGCTGCAGGTCAGCGATGCCGGCACGCGTGAGGGCGGGGCCGATCACGAGCAGGAGCATTACAAGCAGGACCGTGACGCGGACCACCGCTCGCCGCCGCATGTCATGCACGCGTTGGGCAACCCGCGTGGCGAGCCACACCACCGCTGCAGCCGCACCGATACACAGAGCCAGTTGCTCATGCCACTGGAACTCGTGCGGGATCAGATAGGGCACCTGCCATCCCCAGTCGTGCGCCGCATAACCGGCCGATTGCACAACCAGACCCACCGCGAAGTAGGCGACCAGCCACGCCTGCGAGGGTCGGTTACGAAGTGCGAGCCACAGTCCAAGCAGCCCGAGCGGGATCACGAGCGGCGTGTACGAATGGAGAGCGAATCGCAACTCGTGCAACTCGGGAGCGAACCAACGGTATGGCGCCAGGTTGTTTCGCTGCAGGCGAAGGAGGTGCAGCAACAGCGGGGACGCCAGCGCCAATGCTGCGATGGCAGCCACCGCAGCGCGGCGCAGCGGCAGGAAACGGTCCGGCCCGGACTGGAGCATGCCGAGGAGCCCATGACCGGTGATGGCACCGAATACCAGCACACCGCAGAGCGGGTGATGCCAGAGCGATAGCGCCAGCAAGAGTCCCGTGATGAGCGGCCAGCGCCAGCGGCTCGTCGGGCGAAACCGCCACGCCAGGAGCGCCGCGAGGTTCAGGCTCACGCCCTGAACGCTCGGCATGGGCACGAATGCGTGCGTGAGCCACCAGAGCGATCCGAATCCCACCATGGGAAGCGACACGAGTCCGGTGAGGCGCCCCCAGACGGAGCGCACCAGCAGGAAGAGTAAGACGGGGTTGAGCCAGTTCAACCAGAAGGGTGAATAGCCATACAGGTCTGCAACCGTTCGACCCGTCATCCTGGCGAGCGCCGCGATGAGCATGGGATTACCAGGCGCATACCACCAGGTGAGCCCGGGAAGGGTCGGGTCCTGCCAGAGCTGTCCGCGCAGGATGCTTTCCGCTGAGGCCATGTCGCGAAACGTGTCGTACCCGAACACTCGCTCCCCGCGAGTCACGAACCACGTCAGCACCATCCAACCGGCGAATATGACCACGACGAGGATCGCGTCGAGTCGGCTGAAAGCCTCCACCATCCCAGTGGCGGCGCCGGGTGGGGGCGCAGGCTCACGGTTTGCGCGTACGGCTTGCTTTGGTCTGGAACCCCGTGCAGCCATCCACCCTCCACGCCCAGGTCCAGGCAACTCCACATCTGGGACATGCGTCCGGTCAGACGCCTGAGGAGCATTCCCATCGCGCCTGCCTCGAGCGCTTCGGTCAAGCGGAGCATAGCGGTGCCAGACTCGGTGCGGAAGCTCAGCCGGCAACCCGGTAGACCAGAGCCATACCACCCGATTGAGCTCGCGGACAGCGAACACCGGGCCTTATTGCCATCTGGGAGCGGAAGTGCCGTGATCAGTCGCCCCACCTCCCGATTCTCAATGGTGGCAACCGAGAGATGGGCGTACATTGATTGCATCTTGTGAATGGCTGTTCCGTGAAGACCCGCGATGCCGCCAGGGAGACGCCTTCGGCCGCATCGACTCCGCCCTGCTCGCGGCGCAGATCCATTTGAGCTGGAGGTCGCCATGGAAGTTCGCTCGTTCCGTGCAGCCCTGCTCACGCTGCTGGCCGGGATCACGGTGCTCTCGTTGGTACCCGTCGCCCACGCTCAGAATGGCAGCTGGAGTTCGATCACGGACTCCACGTCCGCCTCGCCGGGCCTGCGCCGTGAGTACAGCGCGGTCTACGATCCGGCGAATCAGCGCTATCTGTTGTTCGCCGGCGCAACGACGCCTTATCAGTTGTTCAACGATATCTGGGTACTGTCGCTGGCTGGCACTCCCACGTGGAGCCACCTGAACGTCTCCGGCGCAGTGCCGGGCGAACGACACAGTCCGCAGTGGGGCTACGATGCAGCGCGCAATCGCGTATTGATCTTCGGTGGGTACGGTCGCCACTACCCTGGGCAGCCGTATGAATACCTCAATGATGTCTGGCAGCTTTCGCTCGACGGCACTCCGCAGTGGACCGAGCTGAGTCCCGCCGGACAAGCGCCTGCCGGGCGATTGGCTGGCGCAGCGGTGTATGACCCGATGCGCCAGCGCTTCGTCGGCTTCGGCGGAACCGCAGGGTTGCCTGTGGATACGTGGGTGCTCAATCTGCGCGAACAAGCGAACTGGCAGCAGATCCCCATCGGCGGTGCACGCCCGAACGGTGGATGGGGAATGACATCAACCTACGATGCCAAGCGCGACCGAATGCTGATCTTCGGTGGCTCCTCGGGCGACGGCTATTACGGATCCAAGAACGAGGTGTGGGAGCTGGAACTGCGCGGCGTGCCCGAGTGGAGGAAGCTGACCACCGCAGGTACGTTGCCCAAGGCCCGCCGATCGGCGACGGCGATCTTCGATCCGATCCGCGATCGCATGGTCATTTACGGCGGCTTCGATGCCCTGCCGGGCTCGGATGAATTCCTCGCGGATACGTGGGCGTTGGACTTCAGCGGTGCCACGCCGACGTGGGCCCAGTTGCTACCCGCAGGCACCGTTCCCACGAAGCGCGATGCGATGGCGGCGGCTTATGATCCGATCCGCGATCGCATGGTGGTCTTCGGCGGCTGGAGCGGCACCGCCATGCTCGGCGACACCCAATTCCTCGAATGGGGCGGCACGAGCTCCGACGCCGTGCTCGCGCCGGCCGCCAGCGCCACACCCACCGCAGCGCATCTGGAGTGGGACGTGACGGATGCGAGCGGCACGCTCGCTGCCGTCTACCGCCGCGACGCGGGCGGCGAATGGACCAGCCTGGCCGACGCGGTGGTCGATGCGAATGGCCAACTCGCGTTCGACGATACTTCAGTGGTGCCCGGCTCGCAGTACGCATACATGATGGTGGTGGGCTCACACCGCGGCGAGACCTTTGGCGGCGAGGCCCTGGTGCAGATTCCCTCGAGCCTCGACGTGGGCCCGAACGTCGCGCTCGACTTCGCGATCGATCGCATCACGCCCAACCCGGCGATGCGACGCATGTCCGTGTCGTTCCGGTTGCCAAGTTCCGAGCCCGCGAGGATCGAGCTGATCGACGTGAGTGGACGGCTCTGGATGACGCGCGAGGTGAATACCCTGACCGGCACGCAGAGCATGTCGCTCGAGACCAGCGGCCAGTTGAGCGAGGGGCTGTACTTCGTGCGCCTCATTCAGGGCGCGCGCGTGTCGACGAGCCGGGTGACGATTCTCGGGACACGGTAGCCCGTAGACTGGGCTAAACTCATTCCAGCCAGACCCTTTCACCCCGAACGAGGATGCCATGCGACACCCCGTCCGATTTCTCGATGTCGCCGCCTTGGTCATGGCTGTGCTCTTGAGCCCAACCGTGTCGGCGGCCAGCCCGAGCACCTATTGGGCCCAATTCGCAGTGGGGCCATTTCCGGTGAACTCGCCGACCACGGTATCCATGGCACCGGGCTCCACGGTGCGGGTCAACGTCACGACCGGCGGAAGCCAGGGCGTCAATGGCGCCGACCTCGATACGATAGGCATCGCCGCGACAGGGCTCGCGTACGACCAACTCGACTGCCTTGCGATCTTCAACGGCGGCGGAACCATCGCAGTCCAGACCACGTTGAGGTTCACGGACATCCAAGTGGGGGCGGCACACCAGCGGGGCCTGCTGATGGTCGGCGCGATCAATGCCCTCTCCTCGCCCGTCACGCTCAGCTCGACCATCGCGGGCCGGGTCCAGACCTGGACGGTGGTGGGCAGCCCATTCGACTACACCCCATCGAACTCATTCCCCGTCTCTTGGAATGCCGGCTCCGGCGTCATCACCACGGCCGCGGCGAGCGGCAACGACAGCCGCTGCATCGTGCTGGATCTGGGCCCCCTGACGAGCAACGGCGACATCACGATCTCCGTCAACCAGCACCTCAACGACGGCATCGTCTTCGCTTTGGGCGAGGAGTTGGCGGGAACTCTCGACGTGCCGGGCGGCCCCACGCGACTGGGGCTCGACCTCGCCCCGCCACTTCCGAATCCCGCTCGCGGCGCACTTGCCCTGCAGTTCACGCTGCCCGCGGGGCAGCACGTGCGGATCGGCGCCTACGACCTGGCTGGCCGCCGCATCGCTGAGTTCGCGGACGGCGACTATCGGGCCGGCACGCACACGCTGAACTTGAACCTGCTGGGCGCCGACGGCAGGGCGCTACCGGCCGGCCTGTGTTTCCTGCGAATGGAAACGGCAGCGGGCTCCCGCGTGCGCAGGCTCGCGATAGTTCGCTGAAAGAAGAGTGGTGCCGGGACCGGGGGTCGAACCCGGATGGGCTTGCGTCTCGGACCCTGCGAGGCGGTGGCGCGACGGGAACAACAACGTCTTCTGACCCGTGGAACCGCCCGACTACTTACCCGCCACGAGCTTCGTGAACCTCGGATCGTCCCGCAGTTTCTTGAAGCTCGGGCTGCGCGCGGCGTATGAGCGTACGGCGGGGTTGGCGCGCAATGCGCGCTCGAGCGCTGCGAGCGCCTGATCCCCGCGGCCGGCCTGCGCGAGTATCTCGGCAAGGGCGTACAGCATCTCGTCGTCGGAGGGATCCGAGGCGAGCGACTGCCGTTGGAGCGCGATGGCTTCTTCGGCACGACCCTCGCGTACGAGCGTCCGTGCGCTGTCGCTCAACGCGCGCGCGCGCTGCGCCGCGAGCTGGAAGCGCAACTCCGCGAGCGGGTCGCGCGACCAATCCACACGCAGGTCGATCCAGTACGGGTCCATGTGAGTGGGATCCATGAGCGGCCCCATGCCTTCGTAACCTGGCTTCGAGACGATGATGGCGGCGGCACCATGCCCAGGGCCGTCGCCCCCCTGTCGCTGGCCCGCCTCAAGCGCGGCCATCATGCGCGCGGCAAGGTCGCCCGTGCCCCGCTCGAACGCGCTCGCCATGGCCGGAAGAACCGCATCGCTCGCGAGCGAGTTCCCTTGCACTGAGTACCCCGCTCCCACGTGGTGACCGCTCGAGCTATAAGTCTTGGCCCCCGTGTAGGCCGCTGCCCGCCCATGTGCGTCCACCACACCGAGCTGCCGCCAGACGCGCAGCGAGTCCGCCGCCATCAATCGCGCGACCACAGAATCCGCGGATTGGCCCTGGGCCATGAGCTTGAGCGCTTCCGGCATGTGGCTCAGGTTGGGAAACGCCTGGGCGATGGCGGCGCCGACACGCCAGTCGACATAAGCCGATTGCGCGCCGGCGCGCATGCCGCGCGACTTGATCGCCATGCCGATCTCGCCACTCACCGAGTCCCTTGCGACGATGGACAGCGTCGCGGACCAACGCCTCGGTTCCTGCGACTCCGGAGCATTCGCGGAAGCCACGCCAGGGAGATAGGTGATGCAGGCGAAGATCAGTGCGAGTCCACGCGATGACACGAGTCCCTCCTGGGGAAATCGAGAAATGCGATACAAGCTTCTGGTGCAGGGACCTGGGGTCGAACCCGGCTGGGCTTGCGCCCAGCGCAATTTTAGTGGATGCACCCGCCATGGCGGCAGAGGACGAGCGCGACACTGAAGGTGCACCAGGTGCGGATATTGGCACCGACTCAACTGCTGCTGAAGGCAACGATTTACCAATAATGCCACGTCAATCTGACACAGGACCAGCACAACGCGTCTGTACCTGTCGCGCTCGTCTTGGTGGACATCGGCTTTGCCTTCCCAAGCCACCAGGATGACATCACCTCCCACCAAACCCTGAGAACTCCACTCGGCGCGCGCGAGCCGCTCCGATAGACGTGCGATCTTCCGGGACTGCTCGGCGGGGTTCGCGGAGGCCTCGCGCGGGCGCACTGCAGCGGGGCGAGGCGGCGATTAAGGCGGAAGTAAGTGGAAAATGGCTGGCCCGGGCGGCGAAGCGGGCGTAGGCTTTATCTCCCGATTAATGAGTTTTTATCCTTCACTCCGGAGAGGTTCCCATGAAGACTGCGACAAAGGTTCTGCTGCTCTCAGTGATGCTCGTTTCCGCGCGAGCGAGCACCGCGGCGCCGATCACCGACCCGGCGGACCCCCGCGTCTGGCAGGGCGCCACGCTCGAGACATTCCGCTCATTACTGGGGTACGCGACGCTCCAGGACCTCGTGAACGCGAACATCCTCGACGATGCGATCTATCCCGTCACCGCGGCCTACGCGAGCACATTCTCGCTCCCGAGTGCCCCGTGCGGCTCGTTCCCGGCCGGGCTCGTGAGCAGCTACATCGGGCAGGTCCAGGGCTGTTCGGGCTACAGCTACAATCCGGCGAACTACGACTACACGTGCGGCGGCGCCACCCTGTCGGACTACTCGGATCGGGGGCGCTGTCTCGACATGTGGTGGATTCAAGACGGCGGCGACGGCGATCTCACCTCGGGCAACGTCTGGGATCTCGGAGGCCAGTCGAACCAAGTGGCCGTGTTTCCGATCGTCGATCACGGGCCGCTCCCGCAAGAGGCCATCGAGTACACCGTCTATCTTTCAAACGATCCGAACGCGACCGTCGAGGGTCCGGACGGGAACACGCAGTGGGTGTACGCGGCCCTCGACAAGGTCTACCTCGAGGGCTGGATTTCGACGTGGATCGCCGACGGGTTCACGACCGTCTGGCGCTTGCCGGGGGCGCAGACGTTTCGGTACGTCAACGTCGTCTCCGGTGGTCGCGGGGCGATTCATCGCGACGGCGACGACGAAATCGACACGGTGATCGGCCTGACGACCGGTGGGGATCCGGTACCGGTGTCCGGAACGACCTGGGGACGGTTGAAGATCCTCTATCGCTGACAACACCTCGAGGTACTCGACGGCGGGCGCGGGGCGTTTCCTCCGCGCCCGCCGTGCTTGCGACCGCTCGTGACGCGGCGTTCGTGGCAAGCCCGTCGACGCGAATAGAGGGGCCGATCCGTGCCCACGGCCGCCCTGTCCATTGAGGGCGGAACGTGTCTTGCCTTGGAGCCTGCCCCAGTAATCGAAAGTTCAGCGTGCCCGGCCCGGGATCCCGGAGCGGGCGCGCTGAACTTCGTTCCGGATGAGTGGGTGCCAGTCCCATCCCGAGTGCTCAGCCCGGTGGATGGCCTGTGCGCCGGGATACTGCCGCGAGGGGGTACGGGCGCGTGCCATCTCGTTCACGAGCAGCACCAGCACATTCACTTCAGGCGCACTCGGTGTCACGTGCTGCGCCACATCATCCACTGCCAGCACTGCCGAATAGCCATGGATAAAGCCATCCGACGTGTTCATGGATGCGTGACTCCGGATCGGTGAAGTTGCGCTGCGCCTTGGGCGCCGGCCATGCTCCATCTCCTTCTGTTCGCGCCTCGCGATGTGTGCCTTCGCATACTCGGCATCCTTCATCGCCTACTCGCGCGCCTGCGCCTCGAGCGCCGCCTTCGTCGCCTGGATCTTCGCCATTCGGCCTTCGGCGCGCTGCAGCTCCGCGGAAGGGTCAGAGAACTCGGGCCGCGCTATTCAGATGGTGCCGGGACCGGGGGTCGAACCCGGATGGGCTTGCGCCCAGCGGATTTTAAGTCCGCTGCGTCTGCCAGTTCCGCCATCCCGGCAACCAATCTGTCTCTCAAATCAAAGCGCCCGGGGCTCCGAAGGGAGACCCGGGCGCTTGCGCCATCCATTGTGAAGGACGACTAGTGCCCGTGGCCGCCTGCGTTCTCTAACGCGTCCACGACCATCACTGTTGGATACTTGCTCAAGAAGCTCTGCACCGCCCAGCCGAACAGGCCCAGGAAGCCCAGAGTCACGCCGATCTCCGGCAGCCCCACCCACACGTTGTCGGCGTTGAGCGACGGCATCACCAGCACGTGCCGCTCGACCCACATGCCCACCAGGATGATCACGCAGAAGGTGGACAGGAGCATCGGATTGGTCTTCGAGGTCTTGTTCAGCATGCCGAGGAACGGGATCACGAAGATCATCGTGAACGCGGTGAACGCCAGCCCCCGCCACGGCTCTTCGAAGCGCAGGAACACCCACCACGTTTCTTCCGGCATGTTCGAGTACCAGATGGGCAGGTACTGCGACCAGAACTGGTAAGCCCAGAAGATGCACCAGGCGAACAGCACCTTGCCGATGTCCCAGAACATGTTCGTGGTGATGTACGCCTCGAGCCGGTACTTGGTGCGCAGGTTCGTGGCGAGGAACGCGGTCACGGCGATACCGCACACGAACGCGCCCGCCCACACCCACCAGCCGAACAGCGCGCTCACCCAGTTCGGGGTGAGGGCCATGATGAAGTCCCAGCCGAGCACGGTGAAGAACGCGGCGAACGTGAGCACGATCTGCGGAGCCAGATGGGCGGTCAAGTGGCGGTAGCCGGTCTTCTCGGCCTCATCCCCCTGCCAGGCGGCGGTCAGCTTCTCGTACTCGGCCTTCAGCTCGGGCGCGACGTACGGCTTCAGCAGTTGCGCGTCACGGCGCAGCGACGCCTTCACGAGTCGGCCGGCCAGCCACCAGAACAGCAGCAGACCGCCGAGCGTTCGGATGTACAGGAACGGCACGTTCAGGAACGGCGCCTGGCGCGGTTCCACGTGGCTCGTCCACGGCAGGTAGGTCCAGATCCCCGCGCCCAGCAACACCACCATCGTGGCGATTCCGAACGGCAGGTAAGCCGAGAGCGATTCGCCGATGCGCATGATCGGCCCGCCCCAACGTCCATTGGACAAGCGAATCGCGGCGGCGAGCACCACGCCTGCCTCGGCGATGCCGAGGAAGTAGAGCGTGTTGATCGCCCAAGAGCCCCACGCGCGCAACGGATTCGTGAGCATCAGGTAGGCGAACGCCACCACGCCGATCGCCATGCAGACCATCCAGATCTGACGCTTGCGGGCGTTGGGCTTGACCGGCAGCTTGCTGGCGATATCCCGAAGAACGGCCTCGTGGCTCATCGAGGGCTGACTTTCTGCATGTGTCGGATGTAGTTGACCAGGTCCCAGCCGTCGCGTGACGACAAGGCGTTCCCATACGACGGCATGACCGCGCCGCCATGGCGCATGTACATGTACATGTATCCGTCGGTGCGGCTGCGCGTGCCCTCGGCCAGAAGATCGGGCGGCGGAATGTAGTTGGCGACCACCAGGCCGTCACCGGCCATGCTCTTGCCGTGACAGGGCGTGCAGATGCGATGGAACAACGAGTCCCCCCGCACCACCGATTCCTCGCCCGAGATCGGATTCTGGATCTTCGCGCCAGCCACTTCGTAGGGCGCGGTGTCGAACGTGTAGGGATCGCGCCCGATCGTCGGGACCGAGAGAGAGTCCGGATTGCGGAACACGGTACGCTGCGGGTCGATCACCACCGTCTGCCGCATGTCGCGGATCGGGTAGTACGACAGGTGCGTCAGCGACTTCTGCAGATCGTTGCAGCCGTTCTGGAGCGAATAGGACCACAGGGCGATCAGGCCGACCACGACCATGGGCTTAAGCATGGACCTGCACCTCCTCCGCGCCGTGGCCCTTCATCATCGACTCCAGACGGGCGGCCGTGGCCGCGTCGCACGGCACCCAGATGCCGATGCGGTCCTCCTGAAAGCGCGGATCATATGGCGCGACTTGCTTGAGCTGCGGCAGGCGAGCCAGCGCGAGCATACCCAGCAGATTCGAGAGCCCTGCGATCAGGATCATCGATTCGTAGCCGATCACGGTGAACGGCGGGAGCGAGAACAGCTCCTTGCCGCCGATCACCAGCGGCCACGAAGAAATCGAGTAGTAGCAGAGCGCGAATCCGCCCGTGGCGCCAAGGAAGCCGCCCACGGCAGTGACCCAGCGAACCAGCGAGGGGCCCTGTTCGAGCGCGTGCTCGATCTCGTGATGCGGCACCGGTGAGAACACGTTGAGGTTTTTGTGCCCCGCCTCGCGCAGCATCTTGACGGCATCTGCGGCGTCATCGACGTAGTACCAGATCCCCATCACGCCGTGGAACTTGGGCGGCGGCGGGTTCAGGAGCCCGTCCAGCAGCTTGTTGAGCATCAGTGGCCCCTCCTCTTCGGCATCGGCAGCGTCTCTTTGATCTCCGCGATCGAGAAGGACGGCAGGACGCGCAGGAAGATGAGGAAGAACATGAAGAACCAGGCGAACGAACCCGCGATCAACGCGCACTCGGTGATCGAGATCTTGTAGTAGAACCAGTTCGCGGGATTCAAGGAGCGGGTGAGCGAGGTGACGATGATGACGAAGCGCTCGAACCACATGCCGATGTTGACGAAGATCGACAGCACGAGCAGCGCGGTCATGTTGCGGCGGAACGACTTCATCCACAGCAGCATCGGGAACACCACGTTGCAGCTGAACATGATCCAGAACGCCCACCAGTAGTGCCCCGTGGCGCGGAACCAGAAGACGTCGCGCTCGGCCTTGTTCGGCCCGTACCACGCCATGAAGAACTCGGTCAGGTACGAGTAACCGACCATGCACGAGGTGAGCAGCACCAGCTTGGCGAGCTTCTCCATGTGATCGATCGTGACGATGTGCTGCATGTTGTAAGCCTTGCGCACGATCACGAGCAGGAAGATCACCATACCGACGCCCGAGAAGATGGCTCCTGCAACGAAGTACGGGGCGAACAACGTGCTGTGCCAGCCCGGCGTCTGCGCCATCGCGAAATCCCACGAGACGACCGAGTGCACCGAGAAGACCAGAGGGGTCGCAAGCGCTGCGAAGAACAGGTATGCGCCGTAGAAGTGCTTCCACTGGTAGTTCGCGCCGGTCCAGCCGAACGAGATCACCGTGTAGAGCAGCTTCATGATCGGGTGCTTCGCCCGATCGCGGCAGGCCGCCACGTCGGGGATCAAGCCGACCAGGAAGAAGATGCTGGAAACGGTCAGGTAGGTGTTCACGGCGAACACGTCCCACTCGAGCGGCGAGCGCACGTTGGTCCACAGCTGACGCTGGTTCGGATACGGGAACAGCCAATAGTCGAACCACGGACGCCCCGTGTGGATCGCCGGGAACATCGCAGCGGTCAGCACACCGAACACGGTCATGGCTTCGGCGAGTCGGTAGACGGCTCGCCGGAAGTGCGAGCGGAACAGGAACAACACCGCCGAGACGAGCGTTCCGCAGTGCGCGATGCCGACCCAGAACACGAAGTTGGTGATATCCACGGCCCACATGACCGGCCGCATGAAGCCCGATACACCCCAGCCGTGGACGATCAGGTTGCGCACGAGCGCGAGCGCCACGCCCAGCACCACCAGGTCGAGAATGAAGATCGTCCACCAGACCTTGCCCGGCAGACTGATCATCGACATCACGTCACTATTGAGCGTCTTCTGGTCGAGAGGACGGTCGGCGACGTCGTTGACGCCATCCATCGCGAGATTCTTCACGGTCGTGCTCACGCGTGCCCCTCGCTCATGCTGTCGCGCTGGATTTTCTGGAGGTAGGTCACACCCGGTTTGGTGTGAAGATCCTCGAACACCCAGTAGCGGCGCTCGCCGAAGCTCTTCAAGTGAACTTGGGCCTCGGGATCGGCCAGATCACCAAAGGTGATCGCCTGGGTCGGGCACGACTGCGCGCAAGCAGTGGTGAACTCGCCGTCGGTCAACTCGCGCTTCTCGTCCTTGGCGTGACCCTTGCCGTCGAGGATGCGCTGGATGCACATGGTGCACTTCTCCATCACGCCCTTCGACCGCACCGTCACATCCGGATTCAGCTGCCAGTTGAGCGGCTCGGGGAAGGCGAATGTCGTCTTCTCGGGAGCGGCGTAGTCGAACCAGTTGAACGCGCGCACCTTGTACGGGCAGTTGTTGGAGCAGTACCGGGTGCCCACGCAACGGTTGTAGATCTGCGCGTTCAAGCCCTCGGGATTGTGATAGGTGGCGTACACCGGGCACACCATCTCGCACGGCGCGTCGCCACAGTGCTGGCACATCATGGGCACGAAGCGAACGTCGTTCGCGCCCGGCGCCAACTTCTCTTCGAACCGATCGATGCGGATCCACGCCATCTCGCGGCCCTTCTTGATCAACTCGGGCCCGACGACGGGGATGTTGTTCTCAGCGTAACAGGCCACCACGCACGCGGCGCAGCCGGTGCAGGTGTTCAAGTCGATGGACATCGCCCAGCGGTGCTTGGCATGCTTGTACGAACCCACGTCGACCGGATTCTGGCGCGGGCTGCGCGCCTTCTCCTTCGACTCGTACGCGGTGATCGCGTGCGCGGGCGTCTGGAAGCTGTCGGGGCGCGCGAGCGGCTCGGTGAACTTGCCGGGCCGCGTCATCGCCTCGGCCGGCTCGTGCACGCCGAAGCCCGCCGGGTAGTGCCCGGGGAACTTCGCAGCACCGTGCGCTCCCTCGACCGCGTGACCTTCGGCCGCGTGACCGACGCCCACTGCACCCGCGAGCAATGCAGCAACGGGGATGACCTGCGCGATCTCGCGATCGTGCTGGTCCTTCTCGGCCTGCTGCAGGTAGAGAGGCATCGCCTTGGTGCCCTTGGCGAGCCTGGCCTTGGAACCCTGATAGGCGAGCGCACCGGAAGCGGCGTCCGTCGCCTGCGCCACGAAATCGAGCGCGTTGACGCCGCGATCCTTGGCATAGCGGCCGAAGGCGGTGTGGCCCTGCCCCAACGACACCGCGACGACATCCTTGCGGATGCCCGCGTAAAGATACGCCGGGAGCTGCGCCTTGCCGGCATCGGTCGCGACCTCGAGCGCATCGCCGTTCTTCACGCCCAGCTTGGCGGCTGTCTCGGGATGGATCTCGGCCCACGAACCCCACACCGCCTTCGCGGTCATGTCGGGGGTCTCCTGCAGCCACGGCTTGTTCGCGCCACGTCCATCGTACAGATGACTTGAAGGCGCGATGAGAAGCGAGAAGTCGCCCGTGCCCGTGTACTGCGGGGCGGCGAACGCCGGGGCGCCAGTCCAGCGCACCGCGGGGGTCGCGGCATCCTCCCAGACGCCACCCTTCTTCACGACATCGAGCCAGAACGTTTCGAAGTCGCGGCCGGCGCCATAGCGGGCATGCAGCGGCTGCCAGCGCGCCTTGAGGTAGTCGAAGTAAGCATCCGGCCATGCGGCGCCGAAGCCGGCCGCCTTGCCCAGCGCGATCAAAACATCGCCAACGGGTCGCGCATTGAACACGGTGACCGGGCGCATCGAGGCCTGCTGCAGGCTGTGCACGCCGCCCGCGCTCTCGGCATCGCCCCACGATTCCAGCGCATGCGTGCTCGGCAGGATCAGGTCGCACAGTTCGGCGGTCTCATCGAGCACGCCGGTGAACGAGACCTTGAACGGCACCTTGGCCGCGGCAGCGGCGAAGCCAGCCCACTTGGGGGTGGCGTAGGCCGGGTTCGCGCCATGCACAAACATCAGGCCCACGTCGCCCGCCGCCATCGCATCGATGTGCGTCTTGAACTGGGCGAAGCTCGCGACACCGTCGAACGACAGTGGGCGGTCGAACTTCACCGTCGCACCGATGTTGCCGACCACGAAGTTGAGGAGGTTGACCGCGGCCACGAGCGCAGTGCCTTCGGCGCTCTGCGTGGCGATGCCGCCGGCGATCGCGAGGCTCGGGCGATGCTTGGCGAACATGCGGGCCAGACGCTGGATGGTCTCGGCCGGCACATCCGTGCTGTTCGCGACCGCCTCGGGCGTGAACGCCGAGACCAGCCCCGCATCGACGCCAGAACCAAGGCCCTCGGCAAGGATCACGTGCGCCATGCCGAGCGCCAACGCCATCTCGCCACCGGGGCGGACCGCGACCCACTCGTCAGCGTTCGCGCCGGTCAGCGACAGCCGCGGTTCGACCGCGACGAAGTGGCCCGCGCCGTCGTCATGCTTGGTGCGCATCGCGGCGAAACCGCGCGCCTGGTTCGTCGGTGCCGCGAACGTCTCGAGGAAGTCGGCGCCGAACGACACGACGCAGCGCGCAGCGCCGATATCGTAGCGCGGCACCGAGCCGATCCCGAAGGTCTTCGCGTTGGCGGCGCGCACGCTCTCGTAGGCGAAAGGCTCGTACATCACGTGCTGGCCGCCGGCACCGGCGACGAACTCGCCTGCGAGCGAGCGGAACGAACCCGTCTCGTTGCCGGTGACCAGCAGGACCTTGCCCTTGGCCTCGGCGAGCTTGGCCGTCACCGTGGTGATGGCCTCGTCCCAAGTCACGGCCTTCCACGCGTTGCCCTGCTTCATCATGGGCGACTTCACGCGATCCGGATCGTAGAGCCCCTGCAGACCGGCCTGGCCGCGCGCGCACAGGCCGCCCATGCCGATCGGATGCTCGGGATTACCCTCGATCTTGATGGCGCGCGCCTCGCGCGTCTTCACCACGATCCCGCAGCCGACCGGACACTCGCGGCACGTGCTGGAATAGAAATACGCGACGCCCGGAAGGATGTCCTCGGGGGCGTTCAGGTAAGGAATCAGCTTCTCTGCGGGCGGCTTCGCGCAGCCGGCAGCCGCACCGGCAACGCCGATACCAACCAGCTTGAGGAAGTCACGTCGATTGAAAACCACCGAATCCGACATCTTCCCTCTCAGTGGTGGCAGGCCAGACAGTCCATGGTCGCCGGGAACTTCGGGTTGTCGAGGTTGTCGCGGTGGCAGCTCACGCACCAACCCATCTTCAGCGAACTGTACTGGTAGACGACGGCCATCTCCTGCACCGGACCGTGGCAGGTCTGGCAGGCGATCTCGGCGAGCACGTGGCGCTTGTGATTGAACTTCACGTGGTCAGGCAGGTAGTGCACCTTGACCCACGGGATCGGCTCGCCGCGGTCATAGTAAGCCGTGAGCTTGATGATCTCGGGCTTGTCGGTCAGCGCGATCTTATGGCACCCCATGCAGGTGCTGACCGCGGGAATGTTCACCCAGGCGGACTTCGACGCGCCGTAGTGGCAATAGCGGCAATCCATCTGCAGCTTGCCAGCATGGGTCTCATGACTATAAGCGATAGGCTGGGTCGGACCCTTCTTGTCGCCCATCTGCACGCCGAACGACTGCGTGAACGCGACGGACGCAGCGACGAGGGTCACCAGGACGAGTACGATAGCGAAGGTCTTCTTCATGGCCGAGGCGCAAACTAGACGCGCGTCTCGAAGCTGTCAACCCGATTGTGAATGAAAGCACGAGAAACGTCTGAACCCTCATGCGTCCAACGAACTGAACAAAGCATGGACGCCAAGGGATGGGCGACTTCGCCTACCAACCCGCCTTGCCGAGGAAGCGATTACCGATGCGGTATTCGGAGAAGTGACTCAGCGGCGCGCTCACCTCACCGGTGACCAGATCGACGGTTGAACCTTCGACGAGAACCCAGTCGCCGCTCGCCGGATCGATCCAGAAGAAAGCCATATCCTCGAGCATCGCAGTCGGGGCTCCGGCGAAGTTCGCGGACAGCCGCACCGGCACATCGAATCCGTTTCGGTCGGCCGGCAGGATCTCGAGCTGTACATGCTTGCCGTTGGGCGAAGCACGCATCTGGATGGTTGCGGCGCCGCGGATGGCTCCGGCAGGGATCTCGAGCTTCACTCGACCTGCGCGCATGACAGCGTCACTGATGCCGTCCACCGACTTGGTGTCGACGATGGTGAGTGAGTCCCGTGGACTCAGGACGAGGGTCGTGTCGAGCGGGAAGATGACCGGCAGAGCGAGCGTATCCCCGACCGTTTCGATTCCCCCCATGCGTGCGGGCGTGTCCGAGAAGTCGTCCAGCGGCCGGAGCGGGTCGCGCGAGCACCCGATCGCCATCAGCGCCGACAGGGCCAGAAGCATCGCAACGGGTCGCAGCCAGGTGAGTCGCATCGGGGAATCCTCCGTCCCAGGGATGCCGCACCGGCACTGCGGTGCGGCTCGATCACACCTGTGGACAGTGCACGCCGTGTACCGCGCGAGCGCGCTCGCCCCTTGCAGACTGCGGGTTCGGGCGGGCGCGGCGTCGATCGGAAGCCCATGCAGCAAAGGCGCCCGGAAGGGCGCCTTGCGAGCTGCATCGGACTGGATTGCGTCGCGCGAATCGCGGTCTGAGCGGCCTCACCCACTGCTGGGTGCGGCCCCCCGTCACCGGCGTCGACCGGCCTCCACACTCTTCAACCACTGTCCGGTGGCGATGCCTTCCTCCGGCTCCACCCCATTCATGATGGCGGCCTGCGACACATCGAGACCGACCGTGCCGAGTCTGGGGTAGACCACTGAGAAAGCACCGCCACTCGGGGCCTGACCCACGCGCAGCCGGGCCGGCGTCGGCGAGCGACGCGCCGCATCCTGGAGCGGACGCAGCGTGCGCACGCTGGCGACAACGCGCGATTCAAGCTCGGCCGTGGCGGCCTGCGCCAGGAACTGCAGCATGCGATCCGGAGCCTGGCGCACGAAGCTCGTGACCAGCACCTGCGTACCGCCCTGCCCGTTCGGCACGCTCATGCGTCCCACCCACGCGGGATAGCCACCGATCGTCTCGGTGCGGCCCTCGGCGCTGGTGATGCGGCCGTCGCGCTGCAGCGCGGCGACGTACTCTCCCGGGCTCAACGTCTTCGCATTGCTCGCAAGCGTCATCTGCATCGCGGCCTGCTTGCCGGACTCCTGCGCGAGGACCGCGCTGCGACCATTCTGCGTGGCCCAGCCGGCCGGGAACGACATCTCGAATGCCATACCCGGATGGTAGTAGCGATCCGACTCGAAATAGCCCTGACGCGAATCGTCGCCGAACACCACACCGCGCAGATGTTCGAGGAAAACACGCTGCCCCACGACGAGCCCCGTCTTGCCCGCCGCCGCTGCGTTGCTGAGCGTCGTGGTGCGCTGCTGCCGATCGCCCGGATCCGGGTGCGTCGAGAGGAATGACGGCAAGCGCGAACCACTGCTCGCCGAAATGCGCTGCAGCGTGAGATACGTGCCGGGGATCTCGCGCGGATCCCACCCAGCTGCCGTCGTGTAGCGCACGCCAAGCTCATCGGACTGATTCTCGTCATCGCGGCCGTACTTGAGCATCAGCAATCCGAGCGCCTGACTTGCGGCGCCGCTGTACTGCCGGAACGACTCACTGAACGCGCCGGCCAGCCCGAGTCCCAGTCCCGCGAGCTGCTGCTGAGTGATCTGCTTGGCCGAGTGCCGCGCCGTGACGTGGCCGATCTCGTGGCCCACGACACCTGCCAACTGCGCCTCGGATTCCAGATGCGCGAGGATCCCGCGCGTGATGTAGATGTAGCCACCGGGCATGGCAAAGGCGTTGACGGTCGGATCGTCCAGGACGGTGAAGTGCCACTGGAGCGTGGGCATCTCACTCACCCTGGCGAGCTTCTGCCCGATGCCATCGACGTACGCGGCAAGCGCCGGATCGTCGTACAAACCGTACTCGGCGAGGACCGCGGGGTAGCCCTCCTTGCCCATCGCGATCTCCTGACCGGCCGAGACCAGCGAGAACTCCTGCTTACCCGTGACGGGATTGGTGGCGCATGACACGACCAGCGCCGTGGGCAATGCAAGCAACAGCACGAACAACGCATAGCGCAGATGAACAGGACGGATGAAACGCATGGATCGGTGCTCCTGACGGGGGTGGTTCAGTACCGCGGCACCGCGGAATCGATCTCGCGTGACCACGCGTCGATCCCACCGGTGAGATTGCGTACATCGGCGAAGCCCTGCTTGCGAAGATATTCTTGGACGACTGCACTGCGGGTGCCGTGATGACAATAGATGACCAAAGGACGCGTTGGGTCGAGTTCGCCCGCGCGGGCCGGGACCGCGCGCATGGGAATGTGGATCGCGCCTTCGATCCGGTTGATCGCCCACTCCTGCGGTTCGCGCACATCGAGCAACTGCAGCGACGGTTCTGCGGTGCGCAACGCGTTCAGTTGTTTGACCGTGAGATCGCTGTTCTCCATCCGAGCCTCCGGTGCGGGCGCTGCGGTGCCACAGACGACTTCGTAGTCCTCGAGTTCGCGGATCCTGGGCGACTCACCGCAGACTGGACAGCCCGGGTCCTTGCGCAGTACGAGTTCGCGGAACCGCGTCTCGAGCGCATCATAGAGCAGCAGTCGTCCGATCAGCGGCTCGCCGATCCCGAGCATGAGCTTGATCGCTTCATTCGCCTGGATTGTACCGATCACGCCGGGCAGCACTCCCAGCACGCCCGCCTCGGCGCACGACGGCACCACGCCCGCAGCAGGCGGTTCGGGGAACAGACAGCGATAGCAAGGTCCCACGCGCGCATCGAAGACACTCGCCTGCCCCTCGAAGCGCAGGATGCTGCCGTAGCAGTTCGGCTTGCCGAGAAACACGCAGGCATCATTCACCAGGTAGCGCGTGGCGAAGTTGTCCGTGCCATCGAGGATCACGTCGTAGCGCGCGAGAAGTTGGAGCGCGTTGGTGCGGTCGAGTCGTAGTTCATGCGGCTCGAGCACGACGTTCGGATTCAAATCGGTCAAGCGCGCGACGAGCGAACGCAGCTTCGAGCGCCCGATGGCGGCGGTGCCGTGCGCGATCTGCCGCTGCAGGTTCGTCTCATCGACGACATCGAAGTCGACCAACCCGAGTCGGCCCACGCCGGCCGCGGCGAGATACAGGGCGATCGGCGAGCCGAGTCCACCGGCCCCGATCACCAGCGCGCTGGCGGCCTTGAGTCGCTGCTGTCCCTCGATTCCCACCTCGGGCAACACCAAGTGTCGACCGTAACGGCGGATCTCCCCGGGGTTGAGCCCGGGCAGCGTGGCGTCGGACATCGAATGGATCCTCGAGGGGGTGCGTCGGGCGCGGTTGCGCCTGCCGCAGAAACGAACCTAGTCCGAGGCCGCCGCGGCGTCCAGTCGAGGTGGCGGCCTGCACGGGGTATGGCTAGGATGCCACGCTATGATCCTCGCAGGCGATATTGGTGGCACCAAGGCTCAACTGGCGTTGTTCGACGGTGCGGGCTCCCCGCGCGCGCCCATGTCCGGGTTGCGGCTACCGACGCGCGGCTCCGCATCGCTCGAATCGCTGGTGGAGGAGTTCCTCGACCAGACCAAAGCGCGCCCCACGCGCATGGTGTTCGGCATCGCCGGACCGGTGAACGACAACCGCTGTGTCACGACGAACCTGCCATGGCAGGTGGATGGGGCGAGCATGAGCGCGCAGTTCGGCGCGCCGGTCACGCTGCTGAACGATCTCGAAGCCACGGCCTGGGGACTCGGCACATTGGAGTCCAAGGACCTCGAAGTGCTGCAACCCGGCGATGAACAGACTGGCCATCGCGTTCTGATCGCCGCCGGCACCGGCCTTGGCGAAGCGCTGCTGCGCTGGGACGGCAAGGGTTGGCAGCCCATGCCCTCCGAAGGTGGGCATACCGACTTCGGGCCGCGCGACTCCTTTGAAGACGAACTCCTGCACTGGTTGCGCGCCAAATATGGACGCGTGAGCTATGAGCGCATCCTCTCGGGACCGGGCCTCGCCGACCTGTACCGCTTCCATCGGGAAACGCGACGAGGGCACGAGCCCGACGAGATCGCAATGCGCTTCGACCACGCCGAGGAACCCGCCGCCGTGGTGACCGAGACCGCGCTCGACGGCAGCTGCGAGCGCGCTCGACTCGCGCTGGAACAGTTCGTCGGCATCTACGGCGCCGAGGCGGGCAATCTGGCATTGAAGGGTCTGGCGCTGGGCGGCGTGTTCGTGGGCGGCGGCATCGCGCCGAAGATCCTGCCGCAGTTGCGGCGCGGCGGTTTCGTGCGCGCCTTCTTCGAGAAGGGCCGCCTCTCGCCCGTCTTGTCCCGCATCCGCGTCTCCGTCGTACTCGATCCCAAGACGGCCGTCTGGGGAGCGGCTGCTCATGCCTTCCGTCTGGATGGATGAGCGCCTGCCGATGACCCCGAACGCCCCGGCTTCCCAGCTTCGTTCGAACCCTCGGATCCCGGAGGTCCTGCCTTGAACGCCGCTCCGACAACTCCCAGCGCCCTGGATCTCCAGTGTGCGAACGCCATCCGCTTCCTCTCGGCCGACATGGTCGAGAAGGCCAGGTCCGGTCATCCCGGTATGCCCATGGGCATGGCCGATGCCGCCTACGTCATCTGGTCGCGCTTCCTGCGCTACGAACCCACGGATCCCACGTGGGCCGGCCGCGACCGCTTCGTGCTCTCGGCGGGTCACGGTTCGGCGCTGCAGTACTCGTTGTTGCATCTCGCCGGCTTCGATCTGCCGATCGAGCAGTTGCAGCGCTTTCGCCAACTCGGCTCGCACACCCCGGGACATCCGGAGTGGGGCATGACGCCGGGCGTCGAGACCACCACCGGTCCGCTCGCTCAGGGCATCGGCAACATGGTCGGCATGGCGATCGCGCAGCATCTTTCTGCTGCCCGCTTCAACACCGCTGACTTCTCGCCCTCCACCTGGCGCGTGTTCGGGATCGCCGGCGATGGCTGCCTGATGGAAGGCCTCTCGCACGAAGCCGCATCGCTCGCAGGCCATCTGGGCCTCGGCAATCTCGTGCTGTTCTATGACGACAATCGCATCACGATCGAGGGCGAGACCGACCTCGCGTACAGCGAGGACGCGGCCAAGCGTTTCGAGTCCTATGGCTGGCATGTGGAGCGCGCGGATGCCTACGACCACGAGGCGATCGCCACCGCGGTCACCAAGTCGCTCGCCGAGACCGAGCGTCCGAGCCTGGTGATCCTCAAGAGCCATATCGGCTATGGCGCGCCGCACAAGCAGGACACGCGGCACGCGCACGGTGAACCGCTTGGGCCCGAAGAGATGGCGGCAGCGAAGGACAAGCTGGGTTGGCCGCAGTCGCCCACGTTCCTCGTGCCCGAGCCGGTGCGCGCGCGCTTCGCCGCCCGAGCGGCCGAGAATCGCAAGGACTACGACGCGTGGAAGAGCGGCTTCGCAACGTGGCGCGAGGCGCATCCCGAGCAGGCCCGGCTGTGGGACGCGATCACCGAGCGTCAGGTCCCGAGTGATCTGGTCGAGCAGTTGTGCGCCAAGGCACCGACCACGGTGAACGCCACGCGTAACCACGGCAACGCCGTGCTTCAGCTGGCGGCTGCGATCGTGCCCGCACTGGTCGGCGGCAGCGCCGACCTGGAGCCCAGCACCAAGACGCGCATCAAGGACTCTGCCTCGATCACCCGCACGGATTTCTCCGGACGCAACTTCCACTTCGGCATCCGCGAGCACGGCATGGGCTCCATCATGAACGGCCTCGCACTCTCGGGCGGCTGGATCCCGTACGGTTCGTCGTTCCTCGTCTTCACCGACTATGCGCGCCCGGCCATCCGGTTGTCGGCACTCATGGGATTGCCGTGCGTATGGGTGTTCACGCACGACAGCATCTTCGTGGGCGAGGACGGCCCCACGCATGAGCCAGTCGAGCATCTGGCGGCGATGCGCACGATGCCCAACCTCATGGTCATCCGCCCCGCGGACGGTCTTGAGACGGCAGCAGCGTGGGGATTAGCGCTCGAGCGCAAGGATGGCCCCACTCTGCTCGCGCTCTCGCGCCAGAACTGCGCCGTGCTACAACGCCCCGAGACGTTCGATGCCTCGATGCTCCGCCGTGGCGGGTATGTGGTACGCGAGGCAACCGGTAAGGATGCGATCACGCTCATCGCCACGGGCTCCGAGGTCGGCGCTGCGGTCGATGCGGCCGAACGTCTGGCCACGAGCGGCCTCGTGGTGCGTGTGGTGAGCATGCCGGCGCCGCAATTGTTCCTGCAGCAGGACGCCGCCTGGCGCGACAAGATCCTCCCGCCCGGTGGACGCCGCGTCTCACTCGAAGCGGGCATCACCGAATACTGGCGACGCTTCGTCGGCGAGACCGGGCTGTGCCTGGGGATCGACCGCTACGGCGAGTCCGCGCCGGCCGAGGCGCTCGCGGAACACTTCGGCTTCACCGGCGAGATCGTGGCCAAGCGGATCCAGGAGTGGGCCGCGCGCTGACCGTGCGTGGCACTCATCCCTCGCGAGCCCGCGCCCATCCGGACTCGCGCCAACATTGACGGAGGATGGACAAGCGTGCCGATGCGAATCGGCACGCTTCGCTTCATGCGCAACCTTCTCCTGCTCCCTGTCGCTCTCGCCGTGATCTCGGGCTGTGGCGCGGCCCCGGCAGATCACTCGGCCACGGCACTGCCCGACTCCGCGGTCGTCATTGCGGCCGAAGCCGATGCCGTCCTGGCCCATGCGAAGGACGGCTCAGCCGCGGTCACGGTGATCAACGTCTGGGCCACGTGGTGCGGTCCATGCCGTGAGGAGTTCCCGGCCCTGCTCGCCGCCATCCAACGGCACCAGCCCGGCGCCCGCCTGCTTTTGTATTCAGCGGACTTCGAGGATCAGGCCTCGGCCGTCCGCGCATTCCTCGCTGAGCGTGGGGTACGCGACACGGTGTATCTCAAGACCGGCGACGAGCAACGCTTCATCGAAACGATGCATCCCACCTGGAGCGGCGCTCTGCCCGCCACGCTCGTGTTCGACCGAGCGGGCCAGTTGCGTGAGTTCTGGGAGGGCGAAGCCGATTCCGCTCGCTTCGAGCGGGCCATCCAGGCAGCACTCGAACCCCACGGAGGATCCTGATGAAGCATGTACTTTCCGCGCTGTTCCTACTCGGGCTCACGGGCGTCGCGATCGCGCAGAACGCGCCGGCGCCGCTCGCGCTCGGCTCCAAGGTGCCCAAGGCGAATGTCGCCATGAAGAACGTGGACGGAGCCACGCTCACGCTCGGCAAGGCTGCCGGCAAGAAGGGCACGCTCGTGGTGTTCACTTGCAACCACTGCCCGTTCGCCAAGGCGTGGGAAGAGCGTATCGCCGAGATCGGGAACGCGGCGAGCAAGGCCGGCGTCGGCGTGATCGCCATCAACTCGAACGACCCAGCCGCCTATCCCGACGACGACTACCCCGGGATGCAGGAACGCGCGAAGAAGCTGGGCCTGCAGTTCCCG
>Ga0163144_10002234_pt1 | contig 45112 bp, 39 predicted proteins | sample OliLak19BULKMAT1_FD_123175 | JGI IMG/M metagenome (GOLD analysis project Ga0163144, IMG submission 123175) | Freshwater microbial mat bacterial communities from Lake Vanda, McMurdo Dry Valleys, Antarctica - Oligotrophic Lake LV.19.BULKMAT1 | ecosystem: Environmental > Aquatic > Freshwater >... | reverse complement strand
GGGCTTAATGACTAATTCTATCCTTCCTAAAATAAAAGCCGAAAATACTTTACCGCATATTTACCATAAAACTGTGTTAACACAAGGTATTGGCGAAAGTGCTTTGGCAGAACTAATTGAGGTATGGGAAGACAATTTAATAAACAAAAATATTAAATTGGCTTATTTACCTCAGCCTGGTATTGTTAGATTAAGGTTATCAAGTTATGGTGTAAATTTAACAGAACTACAAACCAATATTAATTATGAAATTGAAAATTTAAAACAGCTAATTGATAAACATATTTATGGTTACGAAAATTATGGTGAAGAAACTCCATCCTTAGAAAAAATTGTAAGTGAATTGCTTCGCAAAAAAAATCAAACTATTTCTTTAGCCGAAAGTTGCACCGGCGGTTATATTTCATCATTATTTACAGCTATTTCGGGTGTATCTGAAGTGTTTATGGGAGCAATAATTCCCTATACTAATACTGCAAAACATAATTTGCTGCAGGTTGACAACAGTATTTTTAATACCGTTGGTGCCGTTAGTAAAGAATGTGTAACGCAATTAGCCCAAAACGTATTACAAAAATTTAAAAGTACATATGGCATCGCAATCTCTGGCATTGCAGGCCCAACAGGCGGCACAGATGATAAGCCAGTAGGTACTGTTTGGGTAGCTGTTGCAACCGCCCAAAAATGTATCGCCTTAAAATTTCGATTTGGCGATAACAGGCAACGTAATATTGTAATGACAAGCCACGCTACCTTAAATATGCTTCGAAAAATTATTTTGAAAGAGGTAGATTAAGCCAACGTTAAGTTTTTACTTTACAAATTGATTTAGATTGCGTTAAATCGATTTAGTGTAGACTAAAAGTGTAATTTGGTTAAAAATATGTTAATAATTATAATATCTTCGTACTCACAAAATTATAGTAAAATTAGAGCTAAAATTTAATAATAAGATAATAAGCACATTCATTAATTAAATTACTTTTGTAAGCCATGGTAAAAAATTTTAAATTAATAGCTTTTGCAGCCTCAATAGGCTTAGTAAGCACTAACATTACTGCTCAACAAGAAATTCAAAACTCATTTTACATGTTTAATGGTTCGGTAGTAAACCCTGCTTATGCTGGTAGCCGCGATGCATTAAGCGCTGTAATAGATTACCGCAACCAGTGGAGTGGCTGGAAAGGCGCTCCTGTTACTACAGCATTAACTTTACATACTCCGCTAGTAAACGAAAGTATTGGAGTTGGTATTAATGCTGTAAGTGATAAAATTGGACCAACCAACAAAACTGCCTTATTTGCCGATTTTGCATACCGCATTAAACTAAATAAAAATAACAACCGTTTATGTTTTGGCGTTAGAGCTGGTGCCGATTTAATTAGAAATGATTTAGCTGGTCTTGCTGTTAACGATGCCGCCGACCCATTAGTAACAAACAATACTAATTTCAATACCAATTCGCCAAACTTTGGTGCTGGTATCTATTATTATGGTAAACGTCATTTTATTGGTTTTACAGCCCCTAAAATTTTACCTAACGAGTTAAGTAAAGATCCAACCTTTTCAAACTCAAAACAAGCCTTACACTATTATTTAATAGCTGGTTATGTATTTAAATTAAATAGCCTTTGGGATTTAAAACCAGGCGCGGCAATTAAGTACACCGCTAATGCACCATTAAGTATTGATGGTAATGTATCTTTATTATTTAATAATTTAATTTGGTTTGGTGTAATGTATCGCCACAATGCCGCAGCTGGCGCTAATATTGTTTACAATGTAACTCAACAATTACGCATTGGTTATGCTTTTGATTATTCTACAACAAATATGGGTAAATATAACCCTGGCACTCACGAGGTAATGTTAGGATTTGATTTTTTACAAAAATCTAAAGCATTAAAATCGCCACGTTATTTTTAAACATTAAATAATTACTATATAAATTGATATGAAAAAAATTATTGTTACACTATTTATTATTGCATCGTTAGTTACAAAAGCCCAATCGGTAAAAGAAAAAATTGCTGATAAGCGTTTTACTAATTTAGAGTTTGCTTCAGCATCTGAAATGTATGAAGAATTGTCGAATAGCAAACGCCCAAAAACTAAATTTTATGTACGTGCTGGCGAAAGTAATTTTATGATGGGCGAATATAAAAAAGCACAATTATATTACGACAAAGCCTTTAGCAATACCGGCATGACGGATTACGACTTGTATAATTATTATCAAGTATTAAAATATAATTCTAATTACAGTAAGGCCAACGAAGTATTTGGCAAAATAAACGATAATCAATACAAACTAATTAGAGACAATATCTCAAAAAAGAAATTAATTATTGAAGACTTAAAAAAAGATTCAAGCAACTATAATTTAAAAAAATTAGAAATTAATTCTGATGACAATGATTTTAGTCCTTATATAATTAATAACGAAATGTACTTTTTATCATCGCGCAGAAATACATCAGTAAGCTCAAGAAAATACGGCTGGGATGATTCGTATTACTTAGATGTTTACAAAGCCTATGTTGAAGGCGATAATGTAAAGAGCGCGCATGCTGCAAGCGAAGGCGTTAAAACAAAGTACCACGAAGGACCAATGTGTTTTACAAAAGATGGTAATACTGAATTTATTACACGCAACAATTCGGTTAAGAAAAAAGATAAAAACAATAAAGTAAACTTAAAAATATTTATTCGTAAAAAAGAAGGCGATAAATGGGGTGCTTTTGCCGATTTTCCCTTTAATAGCGATGATTATACTTGCGAGCACCCAGCAGTTAGTGGTGATGGCAAAACCTTATATTTTGTAAGCGACATGCCTGGCACATTAGGTTCGTTAGATATTTGGGTAACTAAATACGAAAACAATACTTGGACTAAGCCCGAAAACTTAGGTCAATCAGTTAACTCAGAAGGTAGAGAAGCTTTTCCTCAGTTATTTGAAGATGAGGTTTTATTTTTTAGCAGCGATGGTAAAATTGGTTTAGGCGGTTTAGATGTATTTTACACTGTACCAGCCGAAGACGATTACTTTGAAGCACAAAATTTAGGTTACCCAGTAAATACACAATTTGATGACTTTGGCTTTTTTGCAAAATCAACAAATAGTGGTTTTTTATCATCTAATCGCGATAATAAAACTAAAGATGATATTTATAGTTTTGTATCTAAACGCCCTTTAATAGCTAGCACTTTACAATTTGTAAGTTTAGATAAAGAATCTAAGGAAATTATCCCTAACGCAATTGTAGTTTTAATTGATGAAAATGGTAAACCAGTTTATGAAGGAAAAAGTAACGAAAAAGGCGAGGTAAAATTTAACGTAATACCAGGTAAAGCTTACAAGGTAAAAACTTCGAAAGAAGGATATAAAGAAAGTATAAATGTATTTAACGAGAAAGATGTAGCCGAAATGAGCGGTAAAAAACCTAAAGAATTATTTATTGAGAAAAAAATTATTGGTTTACTAGGTTTAATTGTTGATGCCGAAAACTTAAGTCCTATTGAAGGAGTAAAAGTTACTATTACCGATGCGTTTAATCCAAAAAATGTATTAGAATTTACAACAAATAAAGAAGGTGATTTTAGGTATATTTATAAAGATAAAAAAGTTGGCGACGAAATGAGTTATGTAGTAAAATTAGAGCGCGAAGGTTACATAACAAAAGTACAAGCTGTTGAATTAACTGTTAAAAAAGAAGGTTATATTTTATTACACGAATTTTTAAATACTAAAATGTATCAAATTAAAATTGGTGCCGATTTAGGTAAAATGATTGATTTAAAACCAATTTATTTTGATTTAGCTAAATTTAATATTAGACCAGATGCCGCAACCGAACTGAATAAAATAGTAAATATTTTAATTGAAAACCCTACTATTAATATTGAGTTAGCATCACATACCGATTGTAGAGGTAGTGCAGTAAGTAACCTCTCACTATCTGATAAACGTGCCAAATCAAGTGCAGCGTATATTGTTAGCAAAGGCATTCCTGCTGGTCGCATAACTGGCAAAGGTTATGGCGAAAGTAAATTAGTAAATGGGTGCGCTTGCGAAGGTGCCGTAAAACCAAAATGTGGCGAAGATGTGCACGCTCAAAATCGCCGTACTGAATTTAATATTAGTAAAATTAAGAATTAATAAATTAAACAAAATTAAAAAGCCCGTTTAAATAAACGGGCTTTTTTTATGGTATTTATTTCTTAAACTTGGTTATTAAATCATTTAAACCTAAACTATTTAAACACATTTCATTTGTCAACATTCCTTTGCGGGCAACACACACACCATAATACATATCGTGATAACCTTGTTTATGATGCGCATCGGGGTTTATAGAAATCATTACGCCTTTATTTAAACAATAAGGTATCCAACGCCAATCAATATCTAAGCGGTAAGGATGGGCATTTAATTCAATACAAACTTTATTGGCTGCACAAGCATCAATTACTTTTTTATGATTAATAGGATAACCTTGTCGCGCCAACAGCAAACGACCTGTTGGGTGACCAAGTATTGTTGTATATGGATTTTCAATTGCTTTTATTAAACGATTAGTTGCTTTTTCTTCATTCATTTTTAAGTTTGAATGCACTGAAGCCACAATAAAATCGAAGGTTTTTAAAATATCGTCCTCATAATCTAAACTACCATCGTTTAAAATATCACTTTCAACACCTTTTAAAATTTTAAAATTTTGATACGATGCGTTTAGTTTATCAATTTCATTTTGCTGTTGTAAAACCTTATCACTATCCATTCCATTGGCATAAAATGCAGACACAGAATGGTCGCAAATACCCAAATATTCATAACCAAGTTCTTTGCAATAATCTGCCATTTCTTTTAAGGTATGCACACCATCGCTATAAGTGGAATGGTTGTGTAAAATACCTTTTAAGTCGCTTAGTTCAATTAATTGCGGAATATTATTTTGTTCGGCTAATGTAACTTCATTTAGGCCCTCGCGTAATTCTGGCTCGATATATTGAAGGTTTAAAGCTTTATAAATTTCTTCATCATCAAAAAATTCGGTTGAAGTTAAACTACTAAAATTTATTTTCTCTAAATGTTGTTCGGTTGCTATGAATTCGACTAACTTATAAAAAAAATCACTAGGCTCGCAACTATTAAAATTAATTTTTAGGGGAATTGTTTTTTCAATAGCTGAAATATCAAAATTAATTTCGCCATCTATTAAAATTTCAATTTTATCTATTACCTCGCATTTACGTGCTATTTGTCCAACTGCTGCTATTTGCAATTCGGGCTGATGCTCTAAAATAAATTCAATTAAATTATTAATTGGTTTTTGTATACTCGCATAATGAAATTTATTATTACTGGCAAGCTTAAATTCAATATTTAATTTTACTTGTGTTTGTGTTTTTTCGCCAAAACCTTTTAAGGTAATTAATCGGTTTTCGTTGCAGGCATATAATAATTCACCAATATTTTCTACATCTAATTCGCGCCAAAGTTGTCCTACTTTTTTTGGTCCCAAACCTTTAATGCCAAGCATTTTAACCACTCCTTCAGGCGTTTTTTCATATAAAGCAATTAATTCAGTTGTGGTGCCAGTTTTAATTAATTCCTTAATTTTTAACGAAATGGATTTGCCAATACCCTCTATAGTTTCAATATCGTCGTCGGTTTTATTCTGAAAATCGTAACGTAGTTTATCTAATTTGTAAGCTGCATTAGTATAAGCTTTGCTCTTAAAAGAGTTTTCGCCATGCAATTCCATTAATTTAGCGGTAATGTCTAGTGCATCAATAATATCGTCGTTGCTCATTTTAAAAAGCGATTGCAATTAATAAATCATGTGGGGAAGTAATTTTTATATTTTCAACGTTTCCTTCCACTAAAAAAATAGTTTCGCCAAGTCCTTCTAAAACGGTAGCATCGTCTGTAAATAAAGGATTATATGGCTGAATAAAAGCTTGCTTAATTTTACTTATTAAAAAACATTGGGGTGTCTGAATAATTTTGTAGTTGTTTCTATTTACAGCGTTATTTTTTTCTTCTTTAATTTCTCTAATACTTTCATTTAAAGAAATACATGGAACTGCATTGCCTTTAATTGCCGCAGTTTCGAAGCAATTCTTTATTGTATCAATACTTACAAAAGGGCGTGCCGCATCATGAACAGCAACTATAGCAGTTAAATCATCAATTAATTCTAAACCGTTTTTTACAGACTGAAAGCGAGTTTGACCACCTATTGTAATTTTTACATTTGTAATTTTATAAGATTGTAATAGTTCTTCTAAGTAAATTTTAAAATCTTTATGCACCGAAATAATAATTTTTATTGAAGAGTTATATTTTACAAAACAATTAATTGTTTTAATAATTATGGGTTCACCATTTAGTTCAATAAACTGTTTCGGCAATGTATTTTGCATTCGGCTTCCTGTTCCGCCAGCAACTATTATAAGGTATTGATTTTGCACAAAAAATTAATAACAATACTACATAAATAAAAAATCTCAATCAAATTAATGATTGAGATTTTTTACAAAATATTTAAAATTATTTTTTTGTTAATTTATCTGCAGGGATAATATAAGTAGTGCTCATATCCATATAATTCATTGGGTTTTCAGGTAAATTACGAACGCCTTTTTGTTCTAATCTAAAATTTTCGTCATAAAAAATTGGCATAATAGGCGCATCGTCTAACATAATTTGCTCAGCTTGTGCTAACATTTCAAAACGTTTTGCTTTATCGCCAATTAAGCGAGCTGCCATAAATAAAGAGTCAAAACGCGCATTTTTATATCTAGAAAAGTTAATGTACGATTTTTCTTGCAAGGTGGCTGGTACATGCGAACCTAAAAATAAAGTTAAAAACGTTTCAGGATCAGGATAATCGGCCACCCAACCATATCTAAAAAAGTCGCTTTTACCAGATTGAACGTTTTCAATATGTTCGGGGAAAGGAACTGTATTGATATTAATTTTAATTTTTAAATTTTCTTCTAACATACTTTTTACAACCTCAGCAATTAATATATTTCTATCGCCACCACCACTATTAATTTCTAAAGTAATTTCGGGAAAACCCTTTCCATCTGGATAACCCGCAGCTTTTAATAATTCTTTTGCTTTTGTAGGATCAAAAGTATAACCTTTTAATTTTTTATAAGGATACCCTTCTTTTTCAAAAGCTTCGGTATAAGGCACCATACCGTAATCTGCAGATGTACCTTCACCCTGAATAGTAAAATCAGCAATTTTGTGACGATCTATTGCATAATTAAAGGCTAATCGCACATCTTTTTTAGCAAATACAGGATTTGCCTGAATGTTAAACCCATAATAATTTGTATTTAAAGCAGTAGATGACACAATTTCAAATTCGTTAGATTTTGTTTTAGCGTTTTCTAACTTACCCATCAACTCGCTAAACATTTCAACTGGTATTCGGTAAACCATATCTAGATTTCCACGCTTAAACTCTAAAATTTCCGTTTTTTTATCGCGAATAAAACTCCATTTAATGCCATCTAAATAAGGTAACCTGTTGCCATTAGCATCGTAACCCCAATAGTTTTGATTTTTTTTCATAATTATTACTTCGCCTTCTTTTACAGTTTCTATAAAAAACGGACCAGTACCAACAGTTTTTGTACGCATATCGTTACCATATTTTGCAACGGCTTCTTTGGGATAAACATAACAACCTGGCATAGCTAAAATATTTAAAAAACTAGCATCTGGATTTAATAATTTTATTTTTAAAGTGCTATCGTTAACTACGGTAATGCCCTTTACGCCGGCAGCTTTACCAGCTTTTGATGCTTCAAAATTTTGGTTTGCCCCCTCTACTCTGTCTTTAAAAGTAACATCGTATTGATTGTTATTAGGATCTTGTGTACATAACTTATCGAAACAGTATTTAAAATCGTTAGCTAAAACGCCTCTTCCTTTACCTTGTGGAAAACAAGCGTCATCGTGAAAAACTGCATTTGATCGTAAATGAAAAATATATTCTGTTTGGTCGGCATTTGCTTCCCAACTACGCGCAATACCTGGCATTAGAGTTAAATCGTTGTGATTGTATTTAACCAAGCCTTCATATACTTGAGAAGATAAATGATAACTATTTAATTCGTTAATAGCAATGGGAATAAGGCTTTTAATGTTTTCAACCTCGTTAACTCTTAATACACCGCCTAAGTAAACTCCGCCTTTAGCCTCAGATGTAGAACTATTATCTGTTTTTTTATCGTCTCCACAAGAAACAAATAATACTACTAAAGAAACAGTAGATGCTAAAAGAATTTTATTCATAATTAATAACAATAAGTTTAAACAACAAATATATGTTTTTGTATTATAAATGTATATTTTTTTATGGGTTTTTTTTGATTTATTAAAAAATAACACTATTAATTGCTAAAGTTATAGGTTATTGCAACAACAATGCTTCTCGCAACAGATAAACATTGGCTAGATATACTCTCATAATCATTAAATTAAAAGGATGTTTTACTTTATTTTTGCTTGTTTAAAAGGCCAAATGCAATTTAGTTACCAACGCGAATTTATAAAATACTTCTTCCTAAGTTTAATTACTTTAAAGTTCTCAAAAAAATTTACTGCTGTATTTTTGCATTAGGTAATTAGTGTCGATTAATAACGAATCATTATGTGTTATTTTATACGCGCCATACATAACAAATTTTGAGGCTTGTTTGTAGTTTCTATACTCATTAATATTTTAAACGATGCAACAAACAAAGTTGACTTTTACTATCGTAGGGAGTTAAACCTGTAAAACCAAAACATATATTGTAAAGGGATACATGTAAAATAAAAAAACAATTCTAATTTTTGTTTTAATGATTCCACATTTTCACTAACTATTCTGTTATCGCTAAATCAATAGTTACCCTTTCGTTATTGCGAATACTTACTGCACTGCCACCAGTAACCCTGCCATTGTTAGAAGAAACTTGATTATCGTACCCATAACCATATAAAAAATAATTACCCTTGTAGCATTTAATAGTGTAATTACCATTGGCATCTGCTTTTACTTTATCATCGTACAAAGTGGTATCTACGCCTGGTAAATCTTTTGCGTTAAATTTTATAAATACAGTAGCGTATGCAATTATTTTTTCGTGATGCTTTATATTACCACTTATATTAGATTTTCCTTCTAATTCATTTTTTTTGCATCCTAAAAGTGCAATTAAAAAAAGCAAAAAAATATAGTGTGTATTTTTCATTTTATTTAATGTTAGGGTCGGCAAAACGCTTATCGGCCAAAAATTTATAATCTGTTAAGGTATTTAAAAAAGCAATTATATCTTGCTTTTCGGTAGGCGTCATTGCTATGCCATTAGTTTTTAGTAGCGGGTCTAAATTAATAGTATCTGTAATTGGGTTTGTGTAATGATCTAAGCATTGGTTTAATGTTTGTAAGCTTCCATCGTGCATATAGGGTTTGGTAAGCGCAATATTACGTAAGCTAGGTGTTTTAAATTTGTATCTATCTAAAGCTTCACTGGTAATGTGTGCTCTGCCAATATCATTAATAAACGGATTAATGAGCGTGCCATTACTTCTGTATTTAAAATCGGTAAATAAAGGCTCAGTATGACAGCTACTGCATTTTGTTAAAAATAAACTATAGCCTCGTTGTTCAGCCGCATCAAATTGTGCATTATTTTCGCCACGCTTATATAAATCATATTTGCTATTGTAAGAATAAATTAAGCCCATAAATTGTGCCATTGCCCTAAGTATTTTTTGCGAGTCAACTGTTTCGCTTCCATAAGCTTTATTAAATAAATCTTTATACTTAGTGCTGGCTTGTAGTTTAGCTATAACATTGTTAAGATCTTCCCCCATTTCTACTGAGTTTGTTATGGGAGCAAGCGGCATCACTTCAATATTATTAATTCCGCCATCGTGCATAAAACTATTGTGCCAGTTTAAGTTAAATAAAGCAGGGGTATTTCGCGTACCAAGCAAATCGTTTATGCCGTGGCTAACGCCATGATCGGCATCTGCAAAGGCAACAAATTGTTGATGGCACGAACCACATGAAATTGAATTATCAATGCTTAACATCTTTTCATAAAACAAAGCACGCCCAAGTGCAAATTTATCTTGGCTAATAGTATTTACGCTAAACGTATAATTAGGTTTTGGCCATCCTTGAGGGATAACCTCAACCAAATTATTAGTAGGCAATGGTGCATTAATTTTTGGGTCAACTTTACAAGCAAAGCCAAAAACAATTACAAAAAAATATAATATAATTTTTTTAACCATTAATTATGAACATGCTCAAATCTTATTAAATCGGCATAATTGTTCGCATACATTTTTGCTGTTGCATTAGACGACATTTGAAAATTTTGCGTTGAAACATCAATTAAGTTTGGTGTTTTAAAAAACTCTAAAACATCGGCCTGTAAGTGTATTTGTGGTTTAATAGCGGCACTTACATTAGCGGTTGTGCTAGCAAAATTAAAAGTAAAATTACGTTGAGCCTTATTTGCACCGCCATAACCACCAATATGGTAAATTAATGCTTTTCCCGAAGCTGCAGATTTTGGAGCAGTACCTTCTAATTTAAACATAATGTAGCCGCTTGTCCAACTCCAATACATACCTGAAGTTTGGCTTAAAGCGCCATTTTGAGCGCCAGCAGTATTACGCGCACTATCAACACCTAAAGTAAAGCTGATAGATTTATAAGAACCTTTGGGCACATTTATTAAAGTAACTATAGAGGTTGAGGGATTTGAATGCTCAATCAAATGGTAGCTTTCTATTTCGGTAAAAGTGCTGTTATCGTTTTTTGTAATTACAATATTTGATATAAAATAATTAAACTTTGATACTTTAAAAGTATCACCTTTTGCATTTACATAATTGGTGTTAAATTGTAAAGCATTAGTACCTGCTACGTTTTCAAACTCAATATTTAATTTACCATAACTCGTATCAACTGTTGTTGGCACTGGTACTGGCGTGGGAACAGGATCTGTTTTTTTATCTTTTTTACAAAACGCAAAACCCAATAATAATGCTAATATTAAAATTTTTGAAATGTTTTTCATATTTAATGTTTTTAGTTATCAATTTAAATAATAAAGTTACAAAATATTATTTAAAATAACAAGTATTATTAGCAAAATGTTTGCCATAAACAAAAATATTACAAAGTTACACAAGCATTAATTTTAAAATTTAAGTGCGTGGGTTAAATAATTTGTTGTTAAACGCAAAATTTTGCGTTTTATATAAAATTTAACATAATATTAAATTAACATTAAGTTGCCATATACTTAAACTAAAAACGCAAACTTTACAAACTTGCTATGAGTATTAATAATTTATTTTGTATAGTATTTGTTGATAATTCTATTAATCAGCTAATAAAAACATTAGATGTTTTAAAAATTGCATACCCAAGTATTAAAGCCTTAAATAACGAAAATGAAGCTACCGAGTTTTTAGAAACGAATAACGTCGATGTTGTATTTTTAAATTTAGATTTAAGCCCAAACGATGCGGTTACTTACACTAAAGAATTAAAACAAAAAAAATTGGTTTGCGACCCATTTATTATTATTTACTCTGATAAGCAGGACGATTTTATGCAAGAAATAGCCTTTAATAGCGGTGTTGATGGTTTTATTAATTTTCATTACAAGCCTGCAGTGATGTTACTTTTTTTAAAAAACTTATTAAAACGAAAACAAAAACGAGAAGTTGCACTTGATAGTAAAGATATTATTGTTGACGAGGAACGTTATACCATAATTAATAAAGGTGAATTTGTGCATTTACCAAGAAAAGAATTTAAAGTATTTCAGTTACTATTTAATACACCCAATAAATTTTTTACCAAGCCCGAAATTGCAACCTTAATTTGGAAGGATGAGGGTGTTTCTGCCAAACGTATTATTGATGTGCATATTTATAATATTCGTCAATTATTTGGTAAGCACATAATACAATCGCAAAAGGGTAAGGGGTATAGAATGAATAAAAAATTAATTGGGTAAAAAAAATTTACAAAAAAACGCAAAGTTCGATAAGATATAAAGCTTTAACAAATGGTTTCTTTACTTAATTTAGTTGCCTATAAAATTCAGCAGTAATAATTGCACTTGCCATGGCTGCATTTAACGATTCTGTTCCGTTAGAAGTATTTGAAGGTATAGTAATAGGCGCGTTTATTAATTTTAAATTTTCGACACTTATGCCATTTGCTTCGTTACCAATTACTATTAAGCCTGGCTTTAAATTTTGTTTGTACAAATTAGCGCCATTTAAAATAGCGCCATAAATAGTATTTATGCGGTTTAAACTAATTAATTCATTTAAATTAATATAATTGCATTGCACGCGCAAAAAAGCACCCATTGTAGCTTGTATAACTTTGGGATTATAAAAATCGCAACTTTGAGCTGAACAAAAAATAGTGCTTATGCCAAACCAATTTGCTAAACGTAAAATAGTTCCAAAATTTCCGGGGTCGCGAACATCATCTAAATACAAACTAAAATTTTTATTAAAATTTACAGCAATAACATCATCCTTAAAATAATTACAAATAGCTAATGCTTGGTTTGGCGAGCTTTGCATGCTAATTTTTTTTAATTCATCTTCTATAATTAAAGTATGTTTTATTTTTTGTTGCTTTATTTTTTGTAAATTATTTTCAATAAAATCGTTTGTAGCAAAAATTTCAGAAATTAACTGTGGCTTAAAATTTATAAGTTCCTCAACTGTTTTAATGCCTTCGGCTAAAAAAAGTTGTTGTAGATCTCTATTTTTTTTTAAATGTAAACGCTGTATATTACTTATTTGATTTTTACTAATCATTTTTTAGTCTAATTTAGTAGATTTTTAGCATACTTTGAATTTATTTTATAAAAAAATACTTAATACACCTTTTAAAAATTGGATTTTATCCCTATGCTTTTTTTGTGTTTTATGGGCTTGCGATCCAACCAAAAAACTATTACCACAACAATATTTGGTTAAAAAGGTAGAGGTACTAAATACCAAAGAGACCAATTTGTCTAATGAAAATTTTGAAGCCTTTATTCGCCAAAAACCAAACCGTAAATTATTTCGTTCAATTAATTTTTACGTATGGTGGTACAATTTATTTGATGAGGCAAAAATAAAAAGTAAGAAAGATAATCGCAGCCTTAAATACGATAGCCTCAATTTAGAGCGCGTTCGTAAAAACGATTTAAAAAATATAAATCGCGTAAAAAACGGTAAAAAAATAAAACCACCAAAATTAAAAGATAAAGATAGCCCATTAGTTAGAGAAAGTATTAGAGATATAGGCGAACCCGCCGTAATACTTGACTCGGTAATTACCGAACAAACTCGCTCGCAATTAAGTAAATATTTATTTAGTAAAGGATTTTTTAACAACAAAGTTACCGATACAATTTTGTTTGAACATAAAAAAAAGCGTGCCACTGTGCAGTATATTCTTCTTCCTGAACTTCCTTATAAAATAAATAATATTACCTACAAAATGGACGATGAAAAATTAGGCTCCTTGCTATTAAGCGATACCATAAACTCAGTTTTAAAACGAGGCGCCGTTTACGACGTTGATAAATTTCAAAAGGAGCGTACGCGCCTTACCGATTATGCCCTAAATAACGGATACTATTATTTTGAAAGCGCTTATCTTAGTTTTGATATAGATTCTAACGTAAGCAATCACACGGTTGATGTGCAAGTAAAATTAAAAAAGTTTTCGCAGGCCTACAGTGCTTCCAACGATTCGTTAATATTTGTAAACCATGTTAAATATAAAATTCAAAATATATATATTATTACCGAAGCTGTTGTTGGCAACCTACGCGAAGCCTCGTTTAAAGACACCCTAAAAATAAAAAATAAAACTTCGGTATATTTACTTAACAATCCACTACCCTATCGCCAAGTTTTAATAGCTAGTTATATCGACATTTATAAAAACCAATTGTTTAGAAAAGATACTGCCGAAATGACTTATAAGCAATTAATAGCTCTGGGTATTTTTAAAAACGTTAGCATTCAATTTATTAAAAATTCAGAATTTACTAATCGCTTAGATTGTTATATTATTTGTAACCCGTTAATAAAACAATCGTTTGTAGCCTCTACAGAAGGTACTAATACCTCAGGTAACTTGGGTATTGATGGAAGTACGGTTTATAACAATAAAAATTTATTTAAAGGTGGCGAATTTGTCGAACTTAAATTGCAAGGTTCAATTTCTGCCCAACAACAATTAAGTAGTTCGGTAGAAAATACTAACATCAATCCGCTTAAAAAAACCTTTAATACAATTCAATTTGGGCCTGAATTTTCATTTTCGGTGCCGCGCGCATTTTTTCCATTTTCGTTATTACCGTTTAAAAAAGAAATGTCGCCTCGTACTTTTATAAAATCATCATTAAACTACCAATCTAGCCAATTATTTAGCCGAATAATTACAGATATTGGTTATGGCTTTAATTTTAAAACCAATCAAAACAGATTTCGTCACGAAATTACACCTTTTGAAGCCTATTATGTTGATGCAAATTTATTTGGAGATTATGAAGAACAATTAATTAAAACAGACGACGCTTTTTTATTAAACTCGTTTTTAGATCACATTACGACTCTAAGCCGTTATGCAGTAACTTATACTTCAAAAGAAAACTCAAACACTAGCCGAAAAGTGGTTAGTTATATGCGTTGGAGCATACAATCGTCAGGTAATATTTTACGTAAATATTATGAATTAAGTGGTAAACAACCCGATTCGCTAAACCGATATTTAATTTTTAAAATACCATTTGCGCAATTTTTTCGCACAGATATTGATTACAGAATATACGTTCCAATTCGTAAAAAAAGCCGATTGGTTTACCGTGCAGCAGGCGGTATTGGCCAACCCTTAACCAACTTAAATGTATTACCTTACGAACAAAGTTTTTTTAGCGGTGGTCCAAATAGTAACCGTGCTTGGCGCGCTCGTACTCTAGGCCCTGGAGGCTACAATCCTACTAATAGTTTAACTCGTTTTGATAAAATAGGCGATATATTGTTAGAAGGAAATATTGAATACCGTTTTCATATAATTAAATCATTTAATGGCGCACTTTTTGTAGATGCAAGTAATATTTGGCGCTTAAAACCCGATCCAATTAAACCTAATTCTCAATTTATTGTACAAAATTTTCATAAAGAAATTGCTATAGGAAGCGGTATAGGTATAAGATGGGATTTACAATTTTTTATTATTCGGTTAGATTTAGCTACACCAATACGCGACCCAAAATTTGAAGAAAGCAAAAGGTGGCGCTTCAATCAAAAACCGTTAAAAATTATAGTAGCTAATTTTGGTATTGGATATCCATTTTAAAAAATTTATAAATGAAAGTTGCTGGTTTTACAATTATTAGAAACGCAATTACTTACGATTATCCAGTAATTGAGGCCATAACATCTATTTTACCCATTTGCGATGCGTTTTATATTGGTGTTGGAAAAAGCAACGATGCAACACGAAAACTAATTGAAAGTATAGCTTCTGATAAACTAATAATTATTGATAGTGTTTGGGATGATAATTTAAGAGAAGGCGGAAAAGTTTTAGCTATTGAAACGAATAAAGTTTTCGATGCAATAACATCCGAATTTAATTGGTGCTTTTATATACAAAGTGATGAGTGTGTGCATGAGCAAGATTTATCAACAATAATTCAAACAATGCAACAGTATAACAATAACACTAAAGTTGAAGGTCTATTGTTTAAATATAAACATTTTTATGGACAATATAATTATATAGGTTCGGGTGGACGTTGGTATAAAAATGAAATTAGAATTATAAAAAATAATAAAAACATTCGCTCATATAAAGATGCTCAGGGCTTTAGAACTATTGACAATAAAAAATTAAATGTAAAAAAAATTAATGCTTTTATTTATCATTACGGCTGGGTAAAGCCACCAAAAGCCCAACAAGCTAAACAACAGAATTTTCATAAAATGTGGCATGATGATGTTTGGGTAAAAAAAAACATTTCAGCTGCTGACGAATTTAACTACAACAATATTGACATTTTAGAAGAATATAAACAATCCCATCCAGCTGTAATTGCTAATCGCATAAAAAATTCTGATTGGTCTTTTACTTACGACAAAACAAAAGCCAAACTAAAAAGCAAATACAAATTTTTATTTTTTATTGAAAAACTTACTGGTTGGCGCATTGGTGAAAATAAAAATTATAAAATAATTTAAGTTTATATTTTCATTTAAATAGAAACAAAAACCCGTATCGGAATTGCCGATACGGGTTTTTAATTATCTAAAATTCTTATTTATAATATTTTCTCAATTATTTAATTTTTTAAACACATAAATAACGCTTGAATAATTTTTTGCTTGTTTAGCTATTAAATTAGATTTAAGTCCAACAAAAAATGCATTTAAATAATTTACAGAACCGGTCTTGTATTTTTCCGACAACATACTAACATAAAAACTGTCAAATTTCATCGGTAAAGTTTCTGTTAATGCAAATTTATAGGGCTGTAGAAGTTTTTTAATTGTTTGAATTTCGAAATGATATAGATGTCTAGGAACATCGTAAGCTGACCAAAATTGTTTATAGTAATTAGCATCATAACTTGTATAATTAGGAACTGCAATTATAAGTGCACCATCCTTATTTAACTTTTCTTCAAAAAAAGTTAAACTTTGTTCTAAGTCTGTAATGTGCTCTAAAACGTGCCATAAGGTTATTACATCAAATGTTTGCTGGCCAATGTGGGCTTGTGTTCTTTCTTTATTAGAAAAGATATTTAAGCCCATTTGTGAGGCTATTTTGCGCGCACCTTCATCTGGTTCTATACCAAAAGTTTTCCATCCAGCATTTTTACAAACATCTAAAAACATTCCTGTTCCGCATCCGTAATCTAAAATCGTTCCACGTGAAACATATTTACTAATTAGTTTAAGTTTCTTTTTTAAAGTGTAATACCTTACTAATTTATATAGTTTAGAAATTAGCCCTTTACTTGTATTTGAATGTGAAATGTAATCTATAGACTTATAATATTCGCCCAACCTTCCTTTTTCTGGTCGTGGATTTGTAAATTTAAAATTACACTCATTACAACTCGCAATGTTAAAATCAATTTTTGACACGGTATAATCTTTAGTTGTTAAGTGGTGACTAAAAGATTGTGTTTTACAAATTGGGCAGAACAATTCTGTTTTCATAAATTAATTATTTAGGAGTTAATATTTTTGTAGTTTTAAAGTAATTGTTTCACGTGGAACATAATTATTTGCGTTTTGAATTAATTAGAGAGAAAATAATACAATCTAAAAATACGTCATTAAAATAGAAATTTACATTAATATGTGTCTCTTTGATAAAACCATTAAATAACATTAGGTTTTTTGAAGCTATACTAAATTTATTTATATTTGATACAATAAAATTTATTTTCTTTATTTTAAATCCTTAATTAATAACAACTTTTAAGGTCTCATTTATTTACCAACTCGATGATAATTATAAAATAAGTCATATCCAATTTTAGCACTCTTATGTTGAATATCAATTTTATGGAAACCAATATAATCAATTAATTTTTTAATTTCCTTTAGTAAAACGACCCAAGTAATAGCTACATTTTTTTCTAAATTATTTTCCAAAAAATCAAATAAATTAATAGCCTTCTCAAAAGTATTCGGATTTTTATTTAAAACTTTCATAACTTCCGAAATACTATGTATTAAAAAATAATCGTGTAAATAACCTTTAACAAGTTGAGGTAATTCTGTTTTACAAGTTGATAAAGTAGAGAAAGTCGCAAAATTGAGTTTTAATTGTTCCACGTGAAACCTTATTTTATTTATTTTTAGTTAAATTAATAATTTTATACTTTTGCCAAGAGGAACTTAAATATATTGTGTTTGGGTAAATAGAATTATATAATTTAAAATCTGAGTCTTTTATTTTTTTATTAAATAAAGAATCTAAAGAGATTGTCCAACAAAGTTTCATCGTTTTAGTATTAAAACAGCTTAATTTTGTTATTGCGGAATCGCCAATTTGACTTACATGCGAAAACAAAAAATTATCGTTTATAATATTTAAACCCTTTCCTAATAAATAAACACTATTATTTATAGGTTTAAAAATAATATTACTATCAATTTTTTTTATATCATTTTGATTTTCAACATATTGCAGTTTAGTTTTGATGTTATCACTTTCGTTTTCGGGCTTTAAACAAATACTCAAATTTGAATTTAATCTAAACGTTTCCACCTCCAATAATGGGCTTTCTTTTGCATAAACATCGTCTGGGTCTATTAAAAAATTTGATACATTATAATTATCTGTATTAAACTTTAAGCTAATCGGGTTAACCAAAAACTCATCGCCATTTGATAGATTAGCTACAACAATATTGTTAGTTGGAGCAAATGTAAATAATATATTATTTGTTCCAGTTGTGTTTGGATTAGCATTTTTAATTAAATCGTTGGCCTGTTGTGTATTTAAAACACTGTCTTCCTTAAACGGATAAATTAGTATAAGTTTTTCTTGTTGTAAAAACCAAATAAAAGGACTTTTATAGCCAATAAACAATTCATTGGGAAACGAAATACATTTAATTTTATAATCAAATACTTCCTTTTTAGAATTGTTGTTTATAGCGGTAATTTTTATCCCGTTTTCTGTCGGACCATTTTTAGAATTAGTTTGGTAGTTTTCTAAAGTACAAGTTAATGTATCAGTTGTATTTGTAATATCAAAAATAGCAAAATAATTGTGTAGGTTTCTGGTATATAACCATAAAATAATGCTCGCTATTAGTGTTATTGAAAAAACAATAACAATAATTTTTTTTGCCATTGGAGGCATATACTTAGTTGGCGGCATAGATAACGTTGCCCGTTAAGGCATCCATTTTTATTATTGGAGAATGTTGGCTGCGATAATTTATAAAATAAATACTTTTATGGTCGTTGCTCCAAGCGATTTCATAGTAAACAAAGTTAGATTCAAAACCAAATTTGTTTAAGTCTATTGTCCACTCTATTTTGCTATTTACTAAGCTAAACTTAGTAATTAGTTCTTTAGAACTATCACCAATATTAGAGTTATGTTTAATGTATGCCGAGTTGTTTGCCAAGCCTATTAAGCGCGATGTTAAGAAACAAAAACTACTAATTTGCTTACGTGATTTGGGATCTGTTTTAAAATAATACCCATTTGTATCTACCGTATATGAAACAAAGCCGTCAGACTTATTATCAGCCGAAGAGTATTTAATTTTTTTGTAATTAAGGTTGTATAAATATTGCTTGATTATGTTGTTCATCGATTCCACTTCCAAAGATAAAAGCAGGCTATCGCTAAAAATTACCCGTTGGGTGTAATTAGGTCCAAATACATTTATTAATGGGAGTTTAGTTTGGGGTTTAAATGCCAAGCTATCGTTAATAAAAGTATTGGTTGTTTTTAATGGATAAGCTTTAAAGGTGTTGCAACTTATTATATAACAATCGCCTTGCTTTGATATAACTTTTAAGAAATTAACAAATTCGTTACTTAAAATGCCAATATTACTTTTTAATTGAGGGTTTGCGTTTTCAATGCGTTTATAAATACTGTCGTAATTTAAAATAACATTCGTATTTTGATTACTAATCATAACTAATTCTGAGGCCTTAATTAAGGTAAATTTATTAGAAATTGTTAGCACTTTTGAGTCGTCTCCATGTGCTTCGTTAGTATATTTGGATACTAATTCTAACGAACCCGTTTTTGCACTTAATAATTCAAGTGTATAATTATTCCAACTGTCGCTTGACTCTAAAGCCGATTCGTTAAAAACATATACCGATATTAATTTTGCGTTATTACCAACATTAATTTCTTTAAAGGCTATACGATTGCCTCGTTCGGAAGAACCGATTTCAAAACATCCGCAAAAAATAAAGCTACAAAAAAAGAAAAAGATCGACTTTATCATATTTACTATCTTCCTAAATAAACTAATAAAACTGAAATATCGGCTGGGTTAACGCCAGAAATACGACTAGCTTGACCAATAGTATGGGGCTTATGTTTTTTAAACTTTTCTATTGCTTCGGCACCTAAACTTTTAATGGAGTTATAATCAAAATCTGGTTTAATAACATAATCTTCTAAACGTTTTTGTTTATCAGCATTTTCTTTTTCGCGCTCAATATAGCCTTCATACTTCATTAAAATTTCTGCTTGCTCTATTGTTTCATTATCGTATTGCAATAAAAAAGTAGATAAACTTAGGTCGATTTTTTGAAGTTCTGAAATAGTAATATTTGGTCGAGAAATAATATTTATATAGCGTCCTTTTTGAGTTATTTCGGCAGAACCTTTCGATTCTAAAAACGAATTAATTACTAAAGGTTCAGCACTTGTATTTTTAAAAAAATCGATGATTTTAGAATAACCTTCAATTTTTTGTTTTACTTTCTCTAACCGCTCATTACTTGCTAAACCTAATTTATTAGATAGTTCGGTTAAACGAACATCGGCATTATCTTGTCGTAATAATAAACGGTATTCGGCCCGCGATGTAAACATACGGTATGGCTCATCTGTGCCTTTGGTAACCAAATCATCAATTAAAACACCAATGTAAGCCTCATAACGGTTTAAAATTAAAGGTTTCTTGCTTGTTACTTTTAAACTGGCATTAATACCAGCCATTAAACCTTGGCAGGCAGCTTCTTCATAACCAGTTGTACCATTAATTTGTCCGGCAAAATACAAATTATCAAGTATTTGCGTTTCTAAAGTGAGTTTTAATTGGGTAGGGGGGAAGTAATCGTATTCAATAGCGTAACCAGGGCGAAACATTTTAGCGTTTTCAAACCCTGAAATTAATTGCAGTGCTTTTTGCTGAACATCGATTGGCAAAGAGGTAGAGAATCCGTTAACGTAAATTTCACAAGTATTCCAACCTTCAGGCTCTACAAATAATTGGTGACGCTCGCGTTCGCTAAAGCGGGTAATTTTATCTTCAATACTTGGGCAATAACGAGGCCCGAGACCCTGAATCCTACCCTGAAACATAGGTGATTTTTCAAAACCTGTTTTTAAAATATCATGAACTGCTTGATTGGTATAGGTAACATGGCAGGGCAACTGTTTTGTGATATTTTTTTTAGGTTGTTTGATAAACCCTTCATCAATAAGCTGATTATTATTTAAAAAAAATGGTGAAGTATTATCTAGATAAGAAAACTTATCAGCAACGGCATCACCATCTTGGGTTTCCATTTTAGCATAATTTAAACTACGTCCGTCAATTCTTGGAGGTGTGCCCGTTTTCATTCGCCCACTTTCAAATCCTAACTGGACTAATTGTTCTGTTATTCCGTAACTGGCACTTTCTCCTGTTCGTCCACCACCCAATTGTTTTTCGCCAATGTGCATAATACCGTTTAAAAAAGTACCGTTAGTTAATACTATGGCTTTGGCTTTAAATTCAATCCCCATGCCAGTTACAACGCCCTCAACACGTTTTCCGTCTTTACTAATAATTAGGCTTTTGCACATGTCTTGCCAAAAATCTACATTGGGTGTTTGCTCAAGCATTTCGCGCCATAGCGATGCAAACAGCATACGGTCGTTTTGCGTTCGTGGACTCCACATTGCAGGCCCTTTGCTACGGTTAAGCATGCGAAATTGAATAGCGCTTTTATCAGAAATAATACCACTATAACCCCCCATAGCGTCAATCTCTCGTACTATTTGCCCTTTGGCAATACCTCCCATAGCGGGATTACAACTCATTTGTGCAATGGTTTGCATATTCATAGTAAGTAATAAAACTTTACTACCCATATTAGCGGCAGCGGCAGCGGCTTCGCAACCGGCATGCCCTGCGCCTACAACTATTATATCGTATTGAGATTGCAATTAAAAACAAAGATAAGCGTAAAATGTAAACATATTTATTTAATATATCTTTTTATAAAATTTTCACGTGGCAAAAGAGCTTGTTGAATTCGACGCGCATAAGTAATACTATCTAAAATTTCCTTTTGTTTTTCTTCAACCAGGTGTTTTTGGTGTTCAATAATTTGATTTTGTTTTTTAATTAGTTTAAAACGCTTAGATAAAACTAGCGAAAAAACAAAAACTACAATAAATAATATCGAAACAAATCCTATTATCACATTTTGTTTGAACTGAATTTGTTTTGCTTTTTCTTTTTGTTCTGCAAACTGTACTTTGTGTTCGGCTTCAACAACTATTTTTTTTTGTTTGTATTCAAATTCTGTTTGTAATTTTATAGCAGATTTTTGACTCTCTAAGTTCTCCATCGTATCCCGAGTTTGAATAAATAATTCGTGATAATAAAGTGCTTTATCAAAGTTTTTTTCATTTTTATATAACTCATATAAAACTTTTGAGGCTTTTTGTAAATTGTCGTTTATGCCCACCTTTTTACTAATATCGAAGGATTTGGTAGCATACAAAATTGATTTATTAAATTGATTTTGTGATTTATAAACAAGCGATATATTAATATAAAAATGAGATAATCCGATTATATCGTTAATTTTTTCTCCTATTGTTATAGCATCTAATAAATACCGCTCGGCTTTTTTGTAATCTTTTGATTTACGAAACATAGAGGCCATATTGTTATAAACACTTGCTAAGCTAGATAAATCGCCAAGCTCTTTAAAATTTATTTCGGCTTTTTTATAGTATCGAAAAGCATTTAAACTATCTTCATAGGTATTGTAAACCCTGCCAATGGAATTATACGTTGAGGCTAACCCCAATTTGTCGCCAATTTTTTCTCTAATTTCAATTGATTTGTTATAATATTCTAGTGCTTTATTTAAATTTTTTTGGCCTAAATAAATGCCAGCTATATTATAGTATAATTGGCCTTGGCCATTAAACTCTTTACTTTCAATAGTTTGTTCCAAGGCTAAAAAATAATATTTTAAAGATTGAGAGATATCACCTTTATAATCATAATTTACCCCAATATTATTATAAGCAATTTGCAAAAATTTTGAATTCTTTTGTTTTTTTGTAATATCTATTACTTTTTGATTGTAATATATGGATGAGTCGAATAATCCTAAATTACAATATACTTGGCTAATGTTTGCAAAACTAACCAAAACCGTTACGCTATCTCCTATTTCTTTAAATATACTTATACTTTCAAAAATTTTTGTTTTAGCCTCGTCTGTTCGCGAAATTTGACATAATAAAATACCAAGATTTGTTTTTGAATAGGCGTAAAGTTTTTTAATGCTTTTGTATCGGCATTAGAGTTGCCTTTGTTTTTTAATTTAATTTGGCATTCATTTTCAACAGATTCAAATATTTTAAGTGCCGAATCGGGGTTTTGTAGATAAATGTTTTCGGCAATATTAATTTTTAGTCTAATTTTTGTTGTATCATATTTTGAGTTTTTATAAAGATGATTAAGTGAGTCGAGTGTGGAGTTTTGAGAATTTGCTCTCACAAAAGAAAAAATTAATAGTAATAGTATAATGTTTTTCATTTTAGTAATATGAGTATGTTATTTATAATTAAACGTATTAAAAAAAATTGTTTAATGTGCTTTTATTTTTTGCTAATATAATTATTTCGTTACAAAAAACCTTTTATCGTGTTTTAAAACACTGTTATTTTTTTGTTTGTGAAATATTCTTGCAACTCAAACAAGTTTAGGTTTACTGATTTAAACTTTAAAATAAGAGGCTTGATAATCAGGCGGTTTAATGTTGATGAACCAACTATTTACATTTATTTTTTACAATTTATTAAATAAAACCATTATTAAGTATGAGGAAGGAAAAAATCAAAATCTACAAGGATATTTTTGACGCTATGGTAAGTTTAATCATATTAAACATTCAAAACCAAGAATTAAAATTTTGTGTTAGCTTATTACTTAAACTATTAATAAACATAGATTGGCTGATACAAATTAAGTTTTATAGAAAGAAAAAGGGCATAATATTACGTATTTTTACAACACACTTATTTTCCGTTGTAATAATTATACTATGAACACTATTTTATTTGATACCGAAGCCAATTGGAAAAACCTACTTCCGTTAACGTTTACACGCCCAATTTGCGAAATTAGAATTGGCGCATTAACTATAAAACAAAAGTGGGAGAAGTGGCTAAAAACCAATTGTAGTTATTTTACTGAAGGGTACTTGCAAAAAAAATATCCATTAGTAGCGGCAAACGAAAACCTGTTTATTAACTCAACTGTTTGCCCAACAGATAAATTAGTTGAGGCTATTTTAAAATTAAAGCTGAACCAAACATTAGTAAATAATAGCGAGCATATTGCTTTTGTTTGCACCTCTGTTGACATTGATAAATTAGATACATTCGAAAAAATTGAGTTTAATAGTCAACTATTAATTATAAAAAATGTTTGGGATATATTTCAAAAAAACGGAGAAGCTATGCAATTAGATTTAGAAATTTTATGCGTTAATCGTAAATCCCAACCGTTAAGTAACAGCGTTACTGTAATAGGTGATAAAAATTTAGTTTTTTTAGAAGAAGGCGCTAAAGCAGAAGCTTGTATATTAAATACAACAACAGGACCAATTTATTTAGATAAAGGTAGTGAAATTATGGAAGGTAGTGTAGTACGCGGACCTTTTGTATTGGGCGAACACAGTACCTTAAAACTTTCAACAAAAATTTATGGCGCTACAACTATTGGTCCGCATTGTAAAGTAGGGGGGGAAGTAAATAACTCTGTAATTTTTGGCTATAGCAATAAAGCACACGATGGATTTTTAGGCAATTCTGTTATAGCCGAATGGTGCAACTTGGGCGCTGATACTAATAATAGCAATTTAAAAAATAATTACAGTAATGTTAAATTATATAATTATTTCAATAAAAAACAAATAGATACTGGCCTCCAATTTTGTGGTTTAATAATGGGCGATTATAGTAAAACAAGCATTAACACTATGTTTAATACTGGCACTGTTGTTGGAGTAGGGGCAAACATTTTTGGTGGTGGCTTTCCGCCTACACTAATACCAAGCTTTAGTTGGGGGGGGGCAGGGGGCTTTGAAGATTATGAACTTAATAAATTATTTGAAACTTGCGAAAGGGTTTATGAACGACGAGCGTTAAAGTTTAGCGATGTGGATAGGGATATATTAAATAACGTTAAAGCATAAAATAGTATAAAACTAAATTCGAAAAACAATTTTATTATATAAACAGAGTACTTAATTTAAGCCAAAAATACGGTTTACTAACTCCTTTTCCGTCTATAAAAAACGCCTTTCATCTAAAACTTAACCTAAAATCTAAAACGGTTTGTACTTTTACGTACTATTTTTAATTTTATAATTTAATATGAAAAAAATTGCGCTTGTTTTATTATCAGTATTGGCTATTAATTTTTTATGCAAAGCCGATGAAGGTATGTGGTTACCACAACTATTAGGCGATAAAGTATATGCCGATATGGTTAAAAAAGGTCTTAAATTAACTAAAGAACAATTATTTAGCTTAAATAAAAACAGCATTAAAGATGCTATTGTATTGTTTGGACCAGGCTGCACCGCCGAAATTGTAAGCAAAGAAGGTTTATTGTTTACCAACCACCACTGCGGTTATGATAATATTGCTGCAGTAAGTTCGGTAGCACATAATTATTTAAAAGAAGGCTTTTGGGCAAAAAACAAACAAGAAGAAATTGCTTGTCCAGGTTTAAGCGTTCAATTTTTAATTAAAATGGAAGACGTTACTGCAAAAGTACAAGAAAAATTAAAAGACTTTAAGCCTAACGAAGTTGCGGCTAAACTTCCAGCAATTTTAAACGAATTATCAGCAAAAGCATCCGAGGGCACTGGTTACGAAGTACGCATTAGCACATTTTTTAAGGGGAATCAGTTTTTACAATTTACTTACCAACGTTTTAAAGATGTACGTTTAGTTGGAACTCCACCCGAAAGTATTGGTAAGTTTGGCGGTGATACAGATAATTGGGAATGGCCGCGCCATACAGGCGATTTTTCTATTTTTAGAGTGTATATGGCCAAAGATGGTAAGCCCGCTGAATACAAAGAAGAAAACGTACCCTACGTTGCGAATTATTTTTTACCCGTTTCAATAAAAGGCATTAAAGATGGCGATTTTAGTATGATTTATGGTTACCCTGGTAGCACTAATCGTTACGAGACATCATTTGGCATTAAACTAAAAGTAGATATTGATAACCCAAATACAGTTAACCTGCGCGACGCGCGACTAAAATGCATGAAAAGCGAAATGGTAAAGGACCCTGAGGTTAAAATTAAATTAGCAGGCAACTACGCACAAGTAGCAAATTATTGGAAATTTTTTGATGGAGAAAGTAAACAACTTATTAAACACAATGTAATTGGCTTAAAAGAAAAGGAAGAAGAAACGTTTACCAATTGGGCTAAAGATAAACCTGAATATAATAACTTACTTGAAAACATTAAAAACACTTATACTAATTGGCGCCCTTATGCCAAGCACCGTGTTTATATTAGCGAAGGTATTTTAGGCTCACCTTTAATGGCATTTGCAAATAATTTAAAAGTATTAGATAATATACTTAAAAATACTAACGCAAAGCCAGAAGACGTTAGTAAAATTACTGCAACCTTAAAAACTGCTTACGATAAGTTTATTAAGGCTGAAAACATGCCCAGTGATAAAAACATTTTAGCTATTATTACTAAATTATTTTACACTGATGTAGATGCTGAACAGCGTCCGCAAGAATTTTACACCTATTTAAAAAATAATTTTGGCCTATTAGAAAATGACGAAACTTATAATAAATTTAGTAAACAGGTTTTCGAAACTTCTTTTTTATTAAATAAAGAGGCATTTGCTAACTTTATAGCAAAGCCAGATACCGCATTATTGCATAAAGATATAGCATTTAAAACAGCAATAGCTTTTACTGATAATTTTAACGCCAATTATAATAAATTTTATAATGAATTTATTGCAAATACCTACGCTTTAAACAATCTTTACCTAAAAGGCATTTTACAAATGCGAAACGATAAAAATATGTATCCTGATGCTAACCAAACTATGCGTGTTAGTTATGGTAATGTAAAATCGTACGAACCAAAAGACGGCTTATTTTGTAAAGAAATTTGTACTGTTAAAGGCATTATAGAAAAATACAAGCCTAACGATTACGAATTTGACGCCCCATCAAAACTAATAGATCTTATAAAAAATAAAGATTATGGGCAATATGCTGACAAAAAAACGGGCGAGGTAGTTGTATCTTTTATTACAAATAATGATATAACTGGTGGAAATTCAGGTTCTCCTGTTTTAAATGCCAAGGGCGAATTAATTGGTTTGGCTTTTGACGGTAATTACGAAGCGCTAAGCCATAAATTAGCTGTTGACAAAAATTTAAATCGCACCATTTGCTTAGACATACGTTATATGCTTTTTGTAGTTGAAAAACTAGGTGGCGCAAAAAACATTATTGATGAATTAATGTTTAAGTAGTTTATTGCAAATTATTCAGTAAGTGGCTTTCCTTATCCTTGATTACATATTAATTTTTTACCGCCTTTGATTTATTTTTTGGTTCAGGAATTATATAACCAATTCTAAAACCACCAGTAAATGATAAACCGAAAGTTGGTACTCGCAAAAAGGTATGGTAATTTCCAGTAAAGTTAAATTCGTTGTAAGTAAAAAAATTTGAATTAGAGCCTCCCGCAAAAGGATTTGTATTAAAGCTTGAATTTGTATATGAAATAGATTCAGCAGTAAAACCTATACCATAATAATATTCGATTGTAAACAAATTACCTAAAATAAACTGGCGGCCAAAATTTACAAAACCACCATAAGCAATTGTTCTTACATCTGAATAAACAGTTTTAGAAGCCCCATGATAGTAGCTGGAATAAGTTCTGCTAACATCATTATAATTAACGTTTGAAACCGCTAGATCTAATTTAATATATCGACCTTTTAATGGGTGAGCGTATTTTAATCCTTTAACTGAAAAATCTTGTCCTAAAAAAAACTTTACGCCTGGTTTAAAATAAAAACCCGAATTAAAAATATTGCCATTATTATTTAATCCAAAAATATTAATTTGTGGATTAATTTGCGAATTTATATAACCAGCCTCAAAGTCTAAATTCATACCTACCTTAATTACTTTTTCGTAACCTATGCCTATATGACTAAATGCAAAAGAAAATGGATTGATTTTAATTACCTGTCTATTACCTAATATTTCTTTATGTTCTTGCTCTAACGATAACTCATCATAAGTAATTGTTTCGCAAAAACCACTTGTTAAACAGTATTTTTTTATTGTAGATTTGTCAACAAAATAGGTAGGTCCATCAAGGGCTTCTAAGCGTTTGTATTTAATTTCGTATTCGCCAATTTCGTAAATTTTGCAAGCAATTTTTTTACCTTTTTGAAAGAATAAAGTATCGCTTTGCGAAACACTCAACAAGCAAATAAATATTAACTGTAAACAAAAAATTATTTTTTTCATCTTTTAAATTTAAACTAAGATATAACTTTTTAATGAAGTACCAAAAATCTAAATGTTAAATTTTTTACTACCAAGGTATTAAAACTTGAAGTAGCACTACGTTTTGATTTACCACAGGGCACTAGGTACAAGGAATTTAACTAAGTTTAGTTTGTGTTAATTATTTTAAATATACGCATATGTTTCTTAAATGTCTTATATGGTTTTAATCTTTCTGCTGTTTTTTTGAACCATATAAGGTATATAAGAGCATTTAAGGATTAAAGAATTGGTGTAAATACATGTAATAATTTTTCGCAGATTACCCAGATGGTATGAATTTTTTTGCCACTAAGGCGCTAAACAAAAAGGAGCACTAACGGTGAGAATTTGTGTTAATTAGTGCTATTTTTTTAACTCAAATTAGAAAGCTAATATAAATAAGGTTGTATTAATAGGTCGCCCAACTCTAATTCTAAAGGCATTCGAGAATTTTGATGAAATCGAATTAAATCATCGTTAAAAATTTCAATCGGTAATGAAATTCTGTCGTAAAGATACATTTTTTTTATTTCTACAATTTTTGTAAATTCATTTTGCTTAATAGCATTTGGCTTTCTTAATCCTTTTTTTATTTCATTTTGTTCATCTATAAAGTTTTTATTCACTACAAAAATTATCGAATCTTGCTGTAAACTGTTTTTATAAATTTTAATAGGAAAATCGAATTTACTGCCTGTAATTACTTTTGCAATATTCATTTTATAGGTTATTAAAAATGGGAATGGACTTTTTAATTGATGTCCATATTTATTTTTAATAACAAAGGCGGCTTCGTTTACTGAATTACCTTGCTCAACTTGGTATTTAGCCGAATCTTCTTTTACAAATCCAATAGATGAATTGTAAACAAAATCTTTTTCGGCAATTAAATAAAATGTTTCGGTTAAGGTTATAGAGGGATTAATTTGAACATTTGTATCTAAAAAAATATTTGTACGCTTCCCTTTTAATAAACTATCGGTGTAATTACTTTTTATAAAATATACTTTGCTAAATTTATAAAAATCGTTAAAAGCAGTAATGATTGTTTTGTTTACGGCAAATTGTTCTAACTTCTTTTTTTCGGCTAATTTAATATTACCTTGTTTTCTTAGTGCTTCAATTATTATGTCGTTTGTTTTTAATTTTACTATTAGTGCGCCGTCTTTTAATTTATTTATTTGCCATTTAGAAATTGTTGTTCTTCGTTTATAATATTTTTTATGTTGTTCTTTATTTTTATAATCGGGATAATCTTTAACAACAACATTATTTTGACAAAAAATAAATTGTTGAAATAAAAACAAAAAACAAAACAATAAAACTTTATTTAATTTCGCTGCCATTATTTATAATTTCTTTTATGGGTGAAACAAAACTTAATTCGCCATCAGCATTTTCGGCCATTAAAATCATTCCTTGGCTTTCGATACCTTTTATTTTACGCGGTGCTAAATTGGCTAACAAACATACTTTTTGTCCTATAATGTCTTGCGGTTTATAATAGGCTGCAATGCCACTAACAACTGTGCGTTTATCAATTCCAGTATCTAAGGTTAATTTTAATAATTTATCGGTTTTTGGTACAACTTCAGCAGCAATAATTGTTGCGCTGCGAATATCCATTTTTGTAAAATCGTCAAACGTAGTTTCTACTTTTATTTCTTTTGTTGCTGGTAGTATTGTGTTTGCTAGCTTACTTTGATGTAATTTTTCTAATTGAATTTGTATAGCATCGTCATCAACTTTTGCAAAAAGCAATTCCTCTTTATTAATTGTATGCCCAGCCCGAATGTTTGATGTTTGCAAAGCGGCATTCCAATTTAATGGTTGTATATTTAATAAATTAAATAATTTTTTTGATGTAAAAGGCAAAAAGGGTTCTGCTAAAATTGCCAAATTACACGAAATTTGTAAGGCAATATTCATTATGGTTTTAACCCGCTCCTCATCAGTTTTAATTAACTTCCAAGGTTCGGTTTCTGCTAAGTACTTATTACCTATTCGCGCAATATTCATCAATTCGCTTATAGCTTCTCTAAATTTAAATTGCTCAATAGCTTTACTAATTTTATGCGGCGCGTTTGCTAATTCCTCCAAAGTTATTAAATCTTCTTTTGTGTAGTTGGTTGCATTTGGCACTATACCCTCATAAAATTTATGTGTTAAAACTAAAGTGCGATTAATAAAATTTCCAAAAACAGCTACTAATTCACTGTTATTTTTTAGTTGAAAGTCTTTCCATGTAAAATCATTGTCTTTTGTTTCAGGAGCATTTGCACAAAGCGTATATCTCAGCACATCTTGCTGTCCTTTAAAATCCTGTAAGTATTCATGTAACCAAACTGCCCAATTACGCGAAGTGGAGATCTTATCTCCTTCTAAATTTAAAAATTCGTTTGCAGGTACATTATCTGCCAAAATAAATTCACCATGTTCCATTAACATTGCTGGAAAAATAATACAGTGAAAAACAATATTATCTTTTCCAATAAAATGTATTAAACGGCTATCGTCTTTTTTCCAATAATCTTCCCAATTATTTGGCAACAATTCTTTTGTAGCACTTATATATCCAATAGGTGCATCAAACCAAACATATAAAACTTTACCGTCGGCACCATTAATAGGAACAGGTACACCCCAATCTAAATCACGAGTCATTGCCCTAGGCTGCAAACCTTCGCCACTTTCTAACCAACTTTTACATTGCCCGTAAACATTAGCTTTCCAATCTTTATGTTGTTCAATATATTCTTTAATTTTTGGTTGCAGTTTATCTAAAGGCAAAAACCAATTTTTTGTTTCTTTTAATACGGGCTTACTTCCGCTTAAGGTCGATTTTGGATTTATTAAATCGGTCGCATTCAAAGTACTGCCACATTTTTCACATTGGTCGCCATAGGCATTGGGGTTAGCGCAATTAGGACATGTACCCGTAATGTAACGGTCTGCCAAAAACTGATTAGCTGTTTCATCAAAATACTGTTCGGTAATTTGTTCGGTAAAACTACCTTTATTATAAAGTGTGGTAAAAAAATCAGAAGCTGTTTGGTTGTGAATTTTTGAGGTGGTTCGAGAATAAACATCAAACGAAATGCCAAATTCATTAAACGCATCACCCATTATTTTATGATATTTATCTACTACTTCCTGCGGGGTAATGTTTTCTTTTTTTGCCTTAATTGTAATGGGAACACCATGTTCATCACTACCACAAATAAATTTTACATCATGCCCAATACTTCTTAAATAACGAACATATATATCAGCAGGTAAATAACAGCCTGCCAAATGCCCAATATGAACAGGTCCATTTGCGTAAGGCAAAGCTGCAGTAACAAGTGTGCGTTTAAATTTTGTCATAAATTATATTTGCAAACTGTTGTTAAAAATAATATAACAGCTTGCAGTTATGTAAATAATAATGGTATTTTTGTATAAAGATAGTATAAAATTATTGTTTACGATGAGTATTAAAAACGAAAATTGGAAGTCTGTAATTGTTAATGGCAAAAAAACAGATTTACCCTTAGTGGTTTCAAATAAAGGCTTTTACGGCATTAAAAAACCAAATGGAGATATTGATGTGCGTGTTAAAAAAATTAAAAATGGGAATGTTAGACACCGCCTCAAAATTGGCGGAAAAGAGCATACTTTATCATTAGCTAATATGGTAGCAAACGCATTTATAAAAAAAACATCGCCAAAACAATTAATGGTGGTGCATTTAGATTATGATTATACAAATAATAATGCAGATAATTTAAAATGGGTAACCATCAAAGACCATAAAATACACAGTAACAATAGCCCCAAAACCTTATTAGCACGACAAAAAAAGGCATTTACAAAAAGTGCACATGGCCATATACTGAATGAAAAAAGTGTTACCGAATTAAAAAAAATGATTTGGGATCCGAAACGAAAATTGTCTTTTAGCCAATTAGCCGAAAAATTTGGTGTATCGCAAATGCAAATTTACCGCATAAAAAGTGGCGAGATTTGGTTTCATATAAAAGTTGAAAACGAACCTTTAAGTGCCCGCTATGAACAAAATTTAAAAAATATCGCCTATCAAGAAAATGTAAAATTAAAAGAACAAGAATTAAAAAATAGGAACAAAAAAGAAAAAGATTTGGAGCTGAAAATTAGAAAGGAAGCTTTTAAAAATGAACTGAAACTAAAAATAGAAAAGAAAAAAATATCCGATAAAAAGAAAAAAGAAGAACTTAGATTAAAAAAAGAAAAATTAAAACAAAAAAAAATAGCGTCGAAAACTAAACAAAAAGAAAAAAAATTAAAAAAGGGTAAACGCAAAAAGAAAAAGATTGTAAAAAAAGATAAAAAAGTAAAATATAACTTAATTAAACTAACGAAGAAAAAAAATAGTAAATGATTATTCCCCCATATTTAAAAAAGGGTGATACAATTTTAATAATTGCCCCTGCCAGGGCCAGAACTGAAGAACAAATTGCACCCGCTGTAAAAATTTTAACAAATTGGGGATTAATCGTTGCTTTTGGGAAAAATATTTTTAAAACCCACCACCAGTTTGCAGGAACTGACCAAGAGCGCGCTGAAGATTTGCAATGGGCAATTAACCATATAACTGCAAAAGCCGTTTTAATTGCCAGTGGTGGTTATGGCACTTTACGAATAATTGATGGCGTAAATTTTTCAGCATTAAAAAAATATCCTAAATGGTTTATTGGTTATAGCGATGCTACTATTATTCACGCACGATTACAAAAAATAGAGATAGCTTGTATTCACGGTACTATGGCATTTCAATTTGCTAAAAGCAAACAAGCCACATTATCTATAAAAAAATTATTATTTGGCGAAAATATTAAATATTCAATTTTAAAAAATAAATTAAATAAAATTGGAAGTACGAAAGCAGATGTAATTGGCGGAAATCTATCCTTAATTTATGCTTTAAGTGGTAGCGTTGACGACATTGTTATAAAAAATAAAATTTTATTTATTGAAGATTTGGATGAACAATTATACCATATTGATAGAATGATGCTACAACTTAAACGTAGCGGAAAACTTAAAAACCTTGCAGGGCTTATTATAGGCGGAATGAGTGATATGAAAGATAACACTGTACCGTTTGGAAAAACAGCCGAAGAAATTATTTTAGATGCCGTAAAAGATTATAACTACCCTGTTTGTTTTAACTTCCCCGCAGGACATATTAAAAAAAATATGGCTATTTATTTGGGAAAGACTGCTAATTTAGTAGTTGAAAAAAATAAAGTAAATTTTAATTATTTATAAAATGCGTTTTAAATATTACAATTAAATAGTTTTTTTAAAAGGCTATGATAAAAATAATGCCAAAATCAACCCAAAAAACTCAATTAATATCACTAAATTTGTTATAATAAATTTTTACAAAATGAAGACTTCAATCAACACCCTTAGTCAAAAACTACATTAATATATCGATTTGGCTGATGCTAAAAAAGTAAAAGCTTTTTACACAATTTTACAAACTGATATAACCGAAAATATTGGCATTAATTTTGATTTTACTTTAAATACTAAACAATTAAAAGAAGTTGAAAAAAAAGAAAAGATTATGTAGAGGGAAGGGCTAAAACTCCTACTTGGGTAAAGGCAAAAAAAATGATAGGTAAAAAAGTATGACCTACAAAAGTATTATTGACGATAGAGCTTTAGCAAAAGCTCAAGATGTCTATAATTTTTATGAAACAAAACAAATTGGCTTGGGCGGAAATTTTAAAACTGAATTAGATAAGATTAATATCATTATAGAATCGAACTTGTATTTATTTAAAAAAATTAAAATCGAAATAAGACAAGCTTTATTAAAAAAATTCCGTTTATTTTCGTTTACGAATTAATAAACCAAACAATAATAATTTATTCTTTATTTTACGCAGGCAGAAATCCACAAAACAAATACTATAAATAATTTATTTTTTTATTAGTTTTGTAAATAAGACTTATACTATTTCATAATATGATTTGTAAAACCCACGATAATTTTGATATTTATTACGAAGTGCAAGGTAACTTGCAAAGCTCAGAAACGTTAGTATTTTTAAATGGCTTAACACAATCAACGGTTTCGTGGTATTTTGTTGTGCCTTTTTTTAAAGAAAAATATAAATTAATTTTATTAGATTTTGTATTCCAAGGGCAAAGCACCAAAGATGCTGAATGGCGAAATTTTGATGCACATGCACAAGACGTTAGTAGTGTTTTAAAACAAGAGAAAATTGAAAAAGCTACCATTATAGGATTATCTTATGGTAGTTTGGTAGCGCAGCATTTTGCTATTTTGTATCCGCAGCAAATAAATAAATTAATTTTAATATCAACCTTTGCTCACAAAACACCTTATTACGAAGCTATTGAAAATAGTTGGTGGCGGGCATTAGAGTTTGGAGGTTATAATTTAATGTTAGATATTATGTTACCAAGTGTACTTAGCGAAAATTATTTTGCCAAACCAATAATACCTATTGAGTTGATGAAAGAAACTCGCAAAGAAAACAACCAGAGTAAAGAAGCCATTTTTAATTTAATGCGCGCCACTAAAGAGCGTAAAGATTATAGAAGTGAATTAGAAAGAATTACTGCCCCGGCCTTGGTGATACAAGGAGAAAAAGATTTATTATTACCTGTGCATTTAGCTAACGAGGTACATTTACATATAAAAAATTCTAAATTTATTGTAATAAAAAATGCGGGGCACACACTAAATTTAGAACACGTACCCGAAGTGTGTAAATATATTATTGATTTTTTAGTTGATTAAAATATTAAATATTTTTTTTATATTTTTGTTCGGACAAATTTATTCTCAAACAACTCCTTTTAAAAATAATTTAAAATGGGGCATTAAGCAAAACGACAAAGTTATAATTGATGCCGTTTACGATACCATTTTTAATTTTGATATTAGTGGTAGGGTATGTTTAGGCTGTGTTAAATTTAGAAACCCATCTCCCAATAAATTTATTAAAGTAAATACAACTGGCTATGTTTGCAACTATGTAAATAATAATAATAAAATATTAACAATAAAAAACGACATAAACGACACTTGTAGCGTTTTTAGTTTAAGCAAAAACTCAGTAAAAGAATTGTATGAAGAGAAAAATTATTTTATAGTTACTACAAAAAATAAAAAATATTTAATAAATAAAAATTTTAACCAATTAACATTTAAAGGCTACACTACTATTTCGCTATGTACAAACCCTAATTTTTTAATTGTTGAACAAAAACAAGATGGCGGAGAATTATTAAGTGGTTTAATTAATTTAAAAGAAGAAATAATAATTGATTATAATTATTCGGGCATAAAAGTAAATACAATCGATTCGCTTATTGTAGGTTGTAGTGCTGGCGTAAGAGTGGGGGCAGACGATGACGTGTATGATTATAGTGGCAAAAAAGTGGGTAATTATAAACGCCATATTGATGTAGCAACAAAAAAATTTATTATTCATAAAATTTTTGAACCTAACGAATATTATATTGTTTACAATATTGAAACCAAGCAAGATGTAGTTTTAAATGCCTCTGAAATTAAATTACATAACGCATACGAAATATTGATAAAACTACGAAGCGAGTGGTTTATTTACAATCTTACTACAAACGAAAAAAAATCGTTACCTCACTAAACAAAAAAACGAAAATGAAAAAAATAAAAGTAGCCATAAATGGCTTTGGGCGTATTGGTAGAATATATTTACGCAACGCCCTTAACAACCCTAATATTGAAGTAGTTGCCATAAACGATATAACAGATACAGCCACCTTAGCACATTTGTTTAAATACGATTCGGTTCACCGTGCCTTTAATGGCGATATTAAAATTGAAGATAATAATTTGATTATAAATGGTAAAAAAATTAATATTTCTAATAGTAAAGACCCTTCTCAGTTACCTTGGAAAAAAAACGATGTAGATATAGTAATAGAAAGTACCGGCCATTTTTTAACCAAGGAAAATGCTCAAAAACATTTGCTAGCAGGTGCTAAAAAAATTATTTTGAGCGCTCCAGCAATCGACGATGATATAAAAACCATTGTATTTGGTGTTAACGATTCGTTGCTTAAGCCGCAAGATGTTATAGTGTCAAACGCAAGCTGTACAACTAATTGCGCAGCCCCAATGCTAAAAGTGTTAGAACAATTTGAAATTGAGGAAGCCTTTATTACTACAGTACATTCTTATACTAGCGACCAACGTTTACAAGATTCTCCCCATAAAGATTTGCGCCGAGCAAGGGCCGCAGCCATGAGTATTATTCCTACCTCAACAGGCGCTGCCAAAGCTATAACAAAAATTTTTCCGCATTTAGAGGGAAAAATTGGAGGCTGTGGCATGCGCGTGCCAGTGCCAGATGGGTCATTAACGGATTTAACCTGTGTACTTAAAAAAACTCCAACTGTTAAAGAAATTAATACAGCGTATAAATTAGCCGCTCAAACGCACTTAAAAGGTATACTAGAATACACTGAAGATCCAATTGTTAGTATAGACGTAATAGGCAACCCGCATAGTGTTTTGTTTGACGCCGAATTTACAAGTATTGTGGGCAACCTAGTAAAAATAATTGGTTGGTACGATAATGAATGGGGTTACTGTAACCGTTTGGTGGATTTAACTTTAAAAATGGGAATTTAAATTATTAATAAACATTTTTACTTTCTACTAAAGTTTTGAAACAATATACTTGCTAAACGCAAGCCGGCTAATGATAATTGCTTTTGTATTATTGGTGTATTTTTTTGAACGTACTCTTTATTAATTTTATCGTTTTCAAAATTGTAAACATCATCCAAATATGTTCGGCTTTGATTCATCCAACTAACAACATTTATAATTTGCGTATTTCCTTTTTCCGTATTTGTCATAGTATTAATATACTTTAAACATTTTTTTACAGAAATGTTATCGTACTCAATAATTTCGGTATCCCACACTTTATGTAAATTAGTTTCGGCGCTAATAAATTTAACTTTTATGTTGTTTCCTCCCCTATCTTCGGCATATCCATCGTGAAGTGGCTGATGTAAATCGCCTACCAAATGAAATATTATTTTTAATGCAAGGTTTATTTTATCTTTTGTGCGTTCAGTTCCACTTAATTTTAAGGTTGTTATGGCTGCTTGTAATTGGTTTACAACATTAGGCTCTTCAACAGCAACATAGGTTTTATCTTTTTCAATATTAATATAATGCCAAGGCTTCATACTATCGTAACTAGCATCTTTTTTTATTTCGTCCATCCATACCGAAGCATCTTTAAAACTCATTCCCTTTAAATAATAGTTTACCGAATCTAAAACCTGTTTTGTTAAACATTTTTTTGCGATAGTGGCTACTATTTTATGTCCCTTTTCTCCCCAAGAATAAGACTTTAAAGTGACTATAAAAAAAACAAAAAATATAAATTTTTTTAAGAAGTTCATTTTTTAAGATATAAAAAAAACCACAATAATTATTGTGGTTTTTATTAAACTAATTTGATTGACTTAATTTAGCATCAATACCTAAAGTAGCGTGAGGCACAGAGCGCAAACGTTCTTTCGGAATTAATTTTCCGGTAACACGACAAATACCATAAGTTTTATTTTCGATACGAACCAAAGCGTTTTTTAAATTAACAATGTATTTTTCTTGACGCTGTGCTAATTGAGCGGTTTCTTCTTTACTCATAACATCGCTACCGTCTTCTAATAATTTAAATGTTGGCGATGTATCGTCAGTTCCATGATCATCTTCATTACTTAAGGTTTGTTTTAATAAATCGTAATCGGTTTGTGCCTCTTTTAACTTCATTAAAATTAACTCTTTAAACTCTGCTAATTCCTTATCAGCATATCTACTTCGATTATCTTCGGTATTTAAAAATGGCTTAGGTGCAACTTCTGCGCTTTTTTTAATAAGAGGTTTGTTAATATCAATTTGCAAGGGTCGGTTACGAATATAGGCTTCCATGCTGCCGCCACTTGATTTGCCATCATTTTTTTTACGACGCCCACGACCGCGTTTTTCAGGCACTTCATCTTCGTCTTCATCAATTTCAACGGGTGTGTCGTCTAACTCTACTATACCAGCATCTTCTAATTCAACTTCAGCTACTACGTCATCGTCATCGCTTTTTTCGTAATCATCTTTTACATCAACATCGCTGTCATCTTCATCTTCGGCAGGAACGTCGTCCTCTTCATCGTCATCTGATTTTTTTCCTTTTTTAGTTGCTTTACTACCTTTTTTATTTGGCTTAACGCCTTTTTTAGCAACTGCATCAACAGGCTTGCCAACAGGTTTTTTAACTGATTTGCCGCTATTGGCAATCGGCTTTTTAGCCACTACTTTTTCAGGCTTTTTAGGTACTGATTTTACTGATTTTTTTTCGATTTTTTTAGCCACTGGTTTTGCTTTAGCAATAGGTTTAGGTGCTGGTTTAGTAGCTTTTTTAATTGGTTTTAAAATTTCTTTTTTAGGTGCTGGTTTGCTTACTTTTTTTACTGGTTTTGCAACAGGTTTTGCTGCTTTTTTTACAAGTTTTGCAATAGGTTTGGCTTTTGCAGTCTTTTTTTTATTATTCATTTTAGCCATATTAATTTAATTTTTCAATTGTTATTAGTGTTGTTATTAATTCATCTACTTCAATAGTGCTAGAATTTGCAGTTGATAGATTTTGTACCAATTGTAAATTGCCTGTTAAAGTTTCATTACAAATATAACTTAAATTATTTTTTATAGCGTTATCTAATCGTTCATTTTGTTGAATTTTTACCAAAATTTTATCCGTAACGTCTAATCCACTCTCTTTTCGTAGGTTTTGTATGCGATTTACCACCTCGCGCGCTAGGCCTTCGTTTTTTAATTCGAGGGTTAAAGTTACGTCTAAAGCCACTGTAATTGAGCCATTGTTAGCTACTTTCCAACCCGGGATGTCAACTGGAATAATTTCTACATCCTCAGTTTCCAACACAATTAAAGTTGAGTTTAAATTTAGGTTAAATTTTTGGTTACGTTCAATTTCTGCTATAATTTGAGCTGAATTTTCGTTTGCATATGCTTGAACAGCTTTCATATTTTGTCCACATTTTTTGCCTAAGGTTTTAAAATTAAGTTTTAGGTTTTTTATAATGTGTGCTTGTTCAGGTGTAACAAATTCAATTTCCTTAACATTTACTTCAAATAAAATTAATTCTTTAACAGCTTCAATATCGGCCTGAATATCTTTATCCAAAATTGGAATTCGAATTTTTTGCAATGGCTGACGAACTCTTAAATTTTCTTTTTTTCTAATTGATAAAATCATCGAAGAAATTTTTTGTGCGAGCTCCATCTGTTTTTCTAATTTAGAACTAACAAGCTGAAAATTTACTTTTGGATAATTTGTTAAGTGCACTGAATTGATGTTTCCGCTAACATCATTTAAATTTTGATATAACCAATCTGCAAAAAAAGGTGCTATAGGACTCATTAATTGAGATAATGTATTTAAACATTCGAATAATGTTTCGTATGCCGCTTTTTTATCATCGCTCATATCGCCTTTCCAAAAACGACGGCGAGATAAACGAATATACCAGTTACTTAAATGCTCATCTACAAATTCTTCAATGTAACGTGCAGCTTTGTGTGGTTCAAAGGTTTCGTATTCTTCTGTAACGTCTTTAACTAAAGAATTTAATTTAGATAATATCCACCTATCTAATTCCGATCGACTACTAACGTTTACCGCATTATTTAAATCAACTACAAAATTATCAACGTTTGCGTACAAAGCAAAAAATCCATAAGTATTATAAAGCGTACCAAATAATTTACGTTGTACCTCTGCTATACCTTCTAAATCAAATTTTAAATTATCCCAAGGTGCTGCGTTTGCGATCATATACCAGCGGGTGGCATCTGCACCATATTTTTCAATGGTTTCAAAAGGATCAACTGCATTACCTAAACGCTTACTCATTTTATTTCCGTTTTTGTCTAATACTAAACCGTTAGACACCACATTTTTGTAGGCAACAGAATCAAAATTCATAACAGCAATTGCGTGCAACGTAAAAAACCAACCACGTGTTTGATCTACACCTTCAGCAATAAAATCGGCAGGATAATATTTTTTACCATCAATTAATTCTCTATTCTCAAAAGGGTAATGTATTTGTGCATAAGGCATAGCGCCAGAGTCGAACCACACATCAATTAAATCAGGCTCACGAAATAATTTTTTTCCGTTCTTTTCTAAAATAATAGTATCAGCGTATGGCTTATGTAAATCAAATGTATTGTAATTTTCTGCAGTAAAGTTTCCGGGTACAAATTTCTCTAATGGGTTATCTGTCATCAATCCTTTAGCAATTGAATTATCAATTTCATTTTTTAATTCTTCTGCACTACCAATAACAATTTGTTCCAATGTATCTTCGCTTGTCCAAATAGGAATTGGAATGCCCCAAAAACGAGACCGCGATAAATTCCAATCATTTAAGTTTTCTAACCAATTACCAAAACGACCAGTACCAGTAGATTCTGGCTTCCAGTTAATTGTTTTATTCAATTCAATCATACGGTCTTTTGCCGCTGTAGATTTAATAAACCAAGAATCTAATGGATAATACAATACTGGTTTATCAGTTCTCCAGCAATGTGGATAGCTATGCTCGTAAGTTTCTTTTTTAAATAATTTACCTTCTTCTTGCAGTTTTAAAACAATACGTTCGTCAACACTTAAGTAATTTTTAAGATCTTTTATTTTATGATTTGCTTCTAATATTTTTTTCTGTTTTTCAAATTCTACTTTTTTTTCGTCGTTGTTTAAATAAGCTTCTTTTACAAACTCTTCGCCGTATAAAAAAAGGCCATCTTGCACTTCAGGTAAAAATTTACCGCGTTTATCAACCAAAGTTAATGAGCCAATACCATTTTGCTTAGCAACTCTAAAATCATCGGCACCAAAACTTGGCGCAATGTGCACTATACCTGTACCATCGGTTGTAGTTACAAAATCTCCGATAATAACTTTAAAGGCTTCGCCATCGGTTGGTTGGGCAAAAGGTATTAGTTGTTCATATTTTATTCCGACTAAATCAGAGCCTTTGCATTGGCCAATAATTTTAAAAGGTATATTTTTATCTCCAACTTTATAGTCATCAAATTTTAAATCAGTATGTTTTTCAGAAAAATATTTATTTACTAAATCTTTAGCTAAAATAACTGTTTGTTGTTTTCCGTCAAATGGGTTAAAACTTTCTACAAACACATAATCAATATCTTTTCCTACTGCTAAAGCCGTATTTGAAGGCAATGTCCAAGGTGTTGTTGTCCAAGCTAATAGAAATGTTGAATGTTGGATGTTGAATGATAAATTTTTAATTTTTAATTTATCATTTAAAATTTTGAATTGTACAGTTGCCGTTCTATCTTTCACATCCTTATAACAACCGGGTTGGTTTAATTCGTGAGAAGATAAACCCGTGCCAGCTGCTGGTGAATAGGGCTGAATAGTAAAGCCTTTATATAACAACCCCTTATTATTCATGTTTTGTAATAACCACCAAACACTTTCAATATACTTGTTATCGTAAGTGATGTATGGATCTTTCATATCCACCCAATAGCCCATTTTTTCGGTAATATCTTCCCACTTATCGGTGTATTGCATTACCTCTTTGCGGCAAGCTTTATTGTAATCCTCAACCGAAATAAACTTTTTACTTTTAGAATTTCCAATATCTTCTTTAGTAATTCCTAATGATTTTTCTACACCCAACTCAATAGGCAAACCGTGCGTATCCCAACCTGCTTTGCGTTTTACCTGAAAACCTTGTAAGGTTTTGTAACGACAAAAAATATCTTTAATGGTACGTGCCATTACATGATGAATGCCTGGCATACCATTTGCACTTGGGGGGCCTTCATAAAAAACCCATGGCGTTTTTCCATCGCGGGTAGAAATAGATTTACCAAAAGTGTCTTTTTCTTTCCAATATTTTAAAATGTCTTTACTTATATTAGATAAGTTAAGTTGAGTGTATGTAGGGTACTTTTTCATTTTTATTTAACCATAATGTCGTAAAAAACGCAGTATGGATTTTAGTAAAATTTGTTTTAAAAGAGAGCTAATTTACATAATTTTTATGTGTATTTTAATACCCTAAATTATAACAATGAAAATTTTAATTACTGGCTCAAACGGCTTATTAGGACAAAAGTTGGTTTACAAACTTCGCAACACAAAATCTTTTGATTGCATTGCTACAGCTAGGGGAGAAAACCGTTTAATTAAACAAGATGGTTACATTTTTGAAATGTTAGACATTACAAAACTGCAAAACGTAAGAGAAGTATTTGCAAAATATTTACCCGATGTGATAATTAATACCGCTGCTATGACCAATGTGGATGCTTGCGAAACCGATAAGGAAGGTGCTTTACTTTTAAACACAACTTCGGTTAAAAATCAAATTACTGTTTTAGAAAAATTATCAAAAGAAAACCCCAACTATAAGCCACATTTTATTCATTTGAGTACCGATTTTATTTTTGATGGCACGCATGGGCCTTTGGATGAAAACGAAAAACCTAACCCTTTAAGCTATTATGCCGAAACAAAATTAGAAGCTGAAAAAATTGTTCAATCTTCTTTATTACATTGGGCAATAGCTCGAACTGTGTTAGTTTACGGCATAGTAGATAATATGAGTCGCAGTAACATAGTGTTGTGGGTAAAACAAAATTTAGAACAAGGCAAAACTATAAATGTGGTAGATGACCAGTTTAGAACACCTACTCTTGCTGAAGATTTAGCCGATGGTTGTATTTTAATTGCACAAAAAAAAGCGCAAGGCATTTATAACATTAGTGGCAAAGATTTTTACAGTATATTAGACTTAGCAAATGTTGTAGCCGATTATTATAAATTAGATAAGAGCCTAATTAAACCAAGTAAAAGCGCAGATATTAAGCAACCAGCAACACGCCCCCCTATTACTGGTTTTATTATTGATAAAGCAAAAAAGGACTTAGGTTACAATCCTCACAGTTTTGTGGAGGGCATACAAATTTTGGAAGAACAGATTAAACACAAGTACTAAATACTATTTAAAAACACTAGTAATTTATTAACCGCAATAGCTCTATGACTAATTGTGTTTTTTAATTCTGGGTTCATTTGTGCAAAAGTTTGGTTATAACCTTGCGGTATAAACAATGGGTCGTAACCAAAACCCATATCTCCTATTAATTCTGCAGATATGCTCCCTTTAATTTCACCTTCAAAGTAATAAATTTGTTGATTTAAAATTAGTGTAATTACAGTTACAAAACGCGCATTGCGATTTTTCGTACTTTTTAATTCTTGCAATAATTTGTTATTATTTGCGTTATCATTTTTAAGTGCGCCGGCATATCGGGCACTGTAAACGCCCGGCGCGCCGTTTAGTACTTCTACCTCTAAGCCACTATCATCGGCAAAAACACAAAGTACTTGATTTCTATTTTTTAAAAAATTTAAAACATAATTTGCTTTTAAAAACGAATTTTGTTTTAAAGTAATTCCTGTTTCTGGTATATCTTCAAAAATGCCAATACTATCCAAACCAATTACACTGTGCTGCTTGGGAACTAAAGCGTTTATTTCGCTTATCTTATTTTTGTTGGCAGAGGCAAATATTAAAATCATTAAAAGCTTAATTTAACTTATTAATCAAAACATCAATAATTTTATTTTTTTCGACAAGTTCCTTTTCTAAAAAATCAATACGTTTGGTATAAGAATCTATTAATTTTTCAGAAACACTTTTATCTTCGTTAAATGATTGGTTAATACCGCTCCACAATTTGCCCCCATCGTTATTTACAACATGTACGGTTAAATTATCGCCATTAATTAATTCATCAACTTTTAAATTGTAATGTTTTGCCAATTTTTCAGTATTTTCTCTGCTAATTTCAATTTCATCGCGTTCTATCTTACAATAATTACCCTCGCTCATATTTAACACCTGTGCTATTATTTTAATGCTTTCGTTTTTTTGCAAACGCACACTTTTTAGTTTTTTACCAATCTTCATTGCTCCTTTTTAATTAAAAATTAATTTTTATATTAAGGTTATGTTTAGCAATAGTTAATTTAAATGTATCAAAATCAAACTGTGATTATTATAATCAACAATTGACTAAAATAATCAATTTTTGATACAAAACATAATTAAAACAAAAATAAATTTGTACAGTTATTAATATTAAAATTTAAACCCTAACAAATAATATATATGAAAAAACTATTAACAATCTTAATCTTTGCAACTGCTACTATTGTTAGCGTTTCGCAAAATAATTTTCCAAGCACTGGTAATGCTGGTGTTGGCACTGCTACGCCAAGTGTTCCATTTTAAATTGGAACAACCTTAAGCTAAGGTGCGCAAATAT